>ENA-UOWJ01000013-UOWJ01000013.1-bioreactor-metagenome-genome-assembly--contig:-NODE-13-length-239033-cov-342.664170_pt1 | contig 239033 bp, 210 predicted proteins | sample MGYA00238156_ERZ761611 | MGnify/ENA primary metagenome ERZ761611 (study PRJEB28900, sample SAMN06268034) | bioreactor metagenome | isolation source: Joint BioEnergy Institute, California, USA...
CCCCACTGCTGCCTCCCGTAGGAGTCTGGGCCGTGTCTCAGTCCCAGTGTGGCTGGTCGTCCTCTCAAACCAGCTACGGATCGTCGCCTTGGTAGGCCTTTACCCCACCAACTAGCTAATCCGACATCGGCCGCTCCAATAGCGAGAGGTCCCGAAGGATCCCCCCCTTTCCCCCTAAGGGCGTATGCGGTATTAGCCACGCTTTCGCGTGGTTATCCCCCACTACTGGGCACGTTCCGATGCATTACTCACCCGTTCGCCACTCGCCGCCAGGCCGAAGCCCGCGCTGCCGTTCGACTTGCATGTGTAAGGCATCCCGCTAGCGTTCAATCTGAGCCAGGATCAAACTCTTCAGTTCAATCTCTGTTCGTATCCCCTATCCCGTTGCCGGGACGGTCATACGTCGCTTCGCTCAAAGAAATTAAGGTCAGACTTGCATCAAACCTTACTCTCTCATGAGCACTTGGTCTGTTTGCCACACGAACCCCACGGGAAAAACCCGCAAGATCCGCGCTTGGCGCACTCATTCCAAGCGCCCACGCTTATCGGTTGTTTCGTTGTTAAAGAGCAAAAAACTTCTTCTTCCCTCGCCGATTTCGCGTCAATCGCGTCATCAGCGAAGAAGCGAGATTATGAAGCAGCTTTTTCTGCCTGTCAAGTCAACCTCGCTGCCCGCGCTCGCCTTCGGCTCACTCCGCCCATCGGCTCGCAAACAAGTCGGCTGACTTGATTCTCGCTCCAGCCAACGGCCTTCCAGTGGACGGCCCGCGCTGGCCCGCCAGCGCCTTGCCGCACCAAAAATGCATCAGTCGCCGTCGAGCCCGTAACTATAGCACGATTTATTTGCGGAACGCAAAAAAGGGGGGATGGATCCACCTGCCACCTGCCACCTGCCACCTGCCACCTGCCACCTGCCACCTGCCACCCCCAGCACCCCAGCACCCCAGCACCCCAGCACCCCAGCACCCCAGCCCCCCCAGCACCCGGCACGGCGGTGCGGCAGCGCAGAGGCGTGGCAAGGCCGGGACGTCATGCGTCGCTTTTTTTGCATAATGCAGGCATCCCATACATCCAGCGCCGGGGCTTAAGAGCCATGACCGAAGACATCCTTATCAACGTCACGCCGTTCGAGACTCGGGTCGCTGTGGTGGCGCAGGGCGCCGTCCAGGAACTGCACGTGGAGCGCACCATACAGCGCGGCCACGTGGGCAATATCTATCTCGGCAGGGTGGTCCGGGTGCTGCCTGGCATGCAAAGCGCCTTCATAGACATCGGCCTGGAGCGTGCGGCCTTCATGCATATCGCCGACCTGCGCGAGAATCGCGCCGAACGGTCGCAGGGGCTGCCGCAGACCCCCATCGAAAAGCTCCTGTTCGAAGGCCAGACCCTGATGGTGCAGGTGGTCAAGGATCCGCTGGGCTCCAAGGGTGCACGGCTGTCTACCCAAATCAGCGTGGCCGGCAGGATGCTCGTCTACATCCCATTCGACCCCCACATCGGGATTTCGCAGCGCATCGATTCGGAGGCCGAGCGCGCCCAGTTGCGCGAGCGCCTGGCCAAGTTGGTGCCGCCCGACGAAAAAGGCGGCTTCATCGTGCGCACCCAGGCCGAGGGTGCCACCGACGAAGAGCTCCAGGCGGACCTGACCTACCTGCGCACGCTTTGGGCCAGCGTGCAGGCGGCCGCGCGCACGCAGCCGGCGCCGTCGCTGCTGTACCGGGACCTGAGCCTGGCGCAGCGCGTGCTGCGCGACATCGTCGGACCGCAAACGGGCAGCATCCTGGTCGATTCGCGCACCACTGCGGCGGAACTGACTGAATGGGCTCAAACCTACACGCCGTCGGTCGCCAATCGCATCACCCACTACAGCGGCGAGCGGCCGCTCTTTGACACGGCCAACGTCGACGACGAAATCGCCCGTGCGCTGTCACGCCGGGTCGACCTGAAATCGGGCGGCTATCTCATCATCGACCAGACCGAAGCCTTGACCACCGTGGACGTCAATACGGGCGGCTTCGTGGGCGGACGCAGCTTCGACGACACGATCTTCAAGACCAACCTGGAGGCCGCGCAGGCCATCGCTCGACAGCTGCGCCTGCGCAACCTGGGCGGCATCATCATCCTGGACTTCATCGACATGGAGGATGCCCAGCATCGCGAGGCGGTGCTGGCCGAGCTGCGCAAGGCGCTGGCGCGCGATCGTACCCGCGTGACCATCAACGGCTTTACCCAGCTGGGACTGGTCGAAATGACCCGCAAGCGCACCCGCGATTCGCTGGCGCACCAGCTGTGCGAGCCCTGCCCCACCTGTTCCGGGCGCGGCAATGTGCGTACCGCGCGCACCGTGTGCTACGAGATCCTGCGCGAGATCCTGCGCGAGGCCCGGCAATTCAACCCGCGTGAATTCCGCATCCTCGCTTCGCAGTCGGTGGTGGACCTCTTCCTGGAGGAGGAAAGCCAGCACCTGGCCATGCTGGGAGATTTCATCGGCAAAAAAGTGTCGCTGGAAGTCGCCGCAGGCTACAGCCAGGAGCAATACGACATCGTCCTGATGTAGGCGGCCCGGGCGGGCGCCGGCGCTTCCCAACGCAGCCGGCGCAGTCAGTCTTCCCGGAACTGCATGCGATACAGCGACGCGTATAGGCCGTCGGCGGCCAGCAGGTCCGCGTGACGCCCCTGCTCGGCCACGCGCCCGCCATCGAGCACGACGATGCGGTCGGCATTCTGCACGGTCGACAGGCGGTGGGCGATGACCAGCGTGGAGCGCCCTTTCATCAGCCGCTCGAGCGAGGCCTGGACCTGGCGCTCGGATTCGTTGTCCAGCGCAGAAGTAGCTTCGTCCAGGATGAGGATGGGCGCATTCTTGATGAGCGCCCGGGCGATGGCCAGGCGCTGGCGCTGGCCACCGGATAGCCTGGCGGCGTTTTCGCCGACCATCGTGTAAATGCCCTGGGGCAGGTTGTCGACGAACTCCAGCAGGTTGGCTGCGGCCAGTGCGTCGCGGATCTCCTGCTCGGTGGCCTGGTGCAGCGCCCCGTAGCCGACGTTGGCGGCGATCGTGTCGTCGAACAGCACCACGTCCTGGCTGACCAGCGAGATGTGCGCGCGCAGGTTGTTCAGCGTCAGCTCGCGGATGTCGATGTCGTCGATGCGTATGACCCCGGCATCAGGCAGCACGAAGCGCGGCAGCATGTTGGCCAGCGTCGTCTTGCCGCTGCCGGAGCGGCCGACCAGGGCCACGGTCTGGCCAGGCTCGATCGTGAAGCTGACATCCTGGACGGTGTCGCGATCCGCATCGGGAAAGCGGTGAAAGACCCCTTCGAAGGAGACCTTGCCGCGCACCGGCTCGGGCAGGCGCCGGCTGCCGGTGTCACTTTCGGTAGGCTGGTCGATCAGCGTAAAGACGCTTTCGGCAGCCACCAGCATTTTCTGCATCTTGCCGGCGATGTTGGTCAGGCGCTTGACCGGATCGAACAGCTGCGCGAGCGCCGCCATGAAGGAGGCGAAGCTGCCGACGGTGAGCACGCCGGTATTGGCCTGGCTGAGCGCGACGGCGATCACCGCGCCGACGGCGATGGACACGCACAGCTGGGTCAAGGGCGTCATGGCGGCATCGGCGGTGGCCGAGCGCATCGCGAACCGGCGCAGGCGCGAGCTGACATAGTCGAAGCGGCCGCGCTCGTAGCCGTAGCCGTCGAAGAGCTTGACCACCCGCTGCCCGTCTATGCCTTCGCTGACGACCCGGGTCAGCTCGGCATTCATGTTGACCGTCTCGCGGTTGATGCGGCGCAAGCGGCGGATGAAGATGCGCGCGACCGCCACCGACACGGGCAGCATGACCAGGACGATCAGCGTCAGCAGCCACGACATGTACAGCAGCACGCAGATCAGCGCCACCACGACCAGCGTTTCGCGCACCAGCACCGTGATGACGTCAGTGGCGTAGCCGGTGACGTTGCCCGCGTCGATCGTAAAGCGGTTGAGCAGGCGCCCCGAATCGCCGCGCTTGAACTCGGCGTCAGGCATGGCCAGCAGCCGGTCGAACATGTCGCGCCGCATGCCCAGTAGCACGTTGTTGGCCACCCAGGCCAGCAGGTAGTCGCTGCAGAAGTTGCAGATGCCCCGCACAATGATCAGGCCGATCACGGCCAACGGCAGCATCCAGACATACTCGGGCTTGGCGCCGGAAAAGCCGTCATCGAGTAGCGGCTTCATGATGACGGCCAGCGCCGGTTGCGTGGCCGCACCGGCGGCCATCAGGGCCACGGCCAGCGCAAGCCCCTGCCAGTACGCACCGACGCGGGCGTACACGCGCTTCCACAACTCGAACTTGACAGGGTGTGAGCCAGCCGGGGCAGGTCGTCGGACGGGGTTCAAGTACCACTCGCTTATATACAATCTCGGCAGGAATTTTACCGAGTCGCGCAGGCCGGCCATTATGTCGCCCGTTTTTCGGGATGCGGGCCGGGCCGTCGCCCCTGCCGCATGCCACCCATCGAACGCCTGTACCTGCGCCTGCCCAACTGGGTCGGCGATGTCTGCATGAGCCTGCCGGCGCTGTCGCTGCTGCAGTCCGCCGGCTTGCCCCTGACGCTGTGTGCCCGCCCCTGGGCACGCGATCTTCTGTCGGGCCTGCCCGGCCACGATTTCATTCCCATGACCGGGCGCGTCTGGCATGACGGGATGGCCCTGCGCCGGGCCATGGCCGCAGGTCCAGGCCGCGGGCGGACGCGTGGCCTGCTGCTGCCGGATTCGCTGTCCAGCGCCCTGGTGTTCTTCCTGGCTGGCATCCCCAGCGCCGGCTATCGCGACGACGGGCGCAGCCCGCTGCTGAAGTGGCCGGTGCGCAAGCCCGCCCCCGGGCTGCACGCCGTCGAATCCTGGTATGCCTTGGCCCGCGCCGCGCTCAGGCGCTGGGGACTGGATCCCGGCTCACCCGCGCCGGGCCCGGGCGAGCTGGCACTGACCGATGCGCATCGCTCGGCCGCCGGCGAGCACGTCGCGCGGCATGGCCTGAAGCCGGGCGGCTTCGTGCTGATCGCGCCGACGGCCACCGGCCTGCATCGCGGCAAGATCAAGGTGTGGCCGCACTTCGACGCGTACGTGCGTGCGCTGCAGGCCGACGGCGTGACGGTGGCGATGTGCCCGCCGGCGTCCGAGGCCGATCAGGCTCGCCGCAATGCCCCGACGGCCACGCTCCTGCCCCCGCTGGGACTGGGCGCGTACGCCGCGTTGGCGCAGCAGGCGGCGCTGGTGGTGTGCAACGATTCGGGTGTCTCTCACCTTGCTGCCGCGGTCGGCGCGCGGCAGCTGACGCTATTCGGCGTGACCGATCGCTCACGCACCGGTCCCTGGTCGCCGCGCGCCGTGTGCCTGGGCGAGAATGGCGCCTGGCCGGCGGTCGACGCGGTCCTGGAACACACGGCCACCCTGCTATCCGATCCGGCCGATACCTAGAAAGGGATGCCCGCCTTGCCCTCGCTGACCCAGCTGATCCTGCCCGTCAACCTGTGCATCGCCCTGCTGGCCGTGGCGGTCGTGCTGGCGCTGCTGCGCTGGCGCCGCCTGGCCGGCTTGCTTGCCGCCCTGGGCCTGTCTTGGGTACTGGCCTGGTCGCTGCCGGTCACCTCGCTGTGGCTGGGCGGCGCGCTCGAGCAGCGCTACCCGTACCTGCCGCCCGAGCAGGTCCCCAAGGCCGACGCCATCGTCGTGCTCGGCGGACATACCGCCAACAACCGCGAGAACTGGTTCCTTCCCTTCGACCCGGCGCGGACGGTGCCCCGCATCGAACGGGCGGCCGAGCTCTACAAAGCCGGGCGCGCGCCGCTCATCGTCTTGTCAGGCGGCGCGCTCGAAGGCCCGGTCAGCGAAGCCCAGGGCATGGCGCACGTGCTGCAGAACATGGGCGTGCCGGCGCATGCGCTGCTGCTGGAAAATGCCAGCCGCAACACCTACGAGAACGCCGCGCTGACGGCCGACGAACTGCGCGAGCGCGGCATCGAGCATGTCCTGCTGGTGACCTCCGCGCTGCACATGCCGCGCGCCATGGCCGCATTCGGCAAGCAAACCGGCGCACGCGTGACTGCCGCGCCGCAGCGCCCACAGATCACCCGCCCGGCCGCGGGCGGCCCGCCACTGTGGCTGCCCGACTGGCGCACGCTGGACGCCAGCCGGTCGATCATCAAGGAATACGCGGGGTTGTTCGTGTACTGGCTGCGGGGTTGGGTATAGCGATGGACGTAGCGCCCACCCCCATGGCCTGCCGCCCGGGTTGCGGCGCATGCTGCATCGCCCCGTCGATTTCCTCGCCCATGCCAGGGATGCCGCAAGGCAAGCGCGCGGGAGAGCGCTGCGTGCACCTGGACGCTGACTTGAAATGCGCGCTCTTCGGTTCGCCGCAACGGCCGGCCGTCTGCGCCGGACTGCAGCCCAGCCGGGAGATGTGCGGTGACTCGCGCGAGCACGCCCTGGCGTGGCTGGCGCGGCTGGAAGCGCTGACCCGCCCTTCGGCTGCCTGAGCCGACGCTGCGGCCGCGGGTTTTGCCGCCTGTCGCCCGCGTCAGGTGCCCGTGGCCGCGCCCGCGACCTGCCGGTACACCCGTTCGGTTCCCGAAACGAATCGGTCCAACCCGAAGTCGGCGACACTTTTGTCGCGTGCGCGGCGGCCCATGGCGGCGAGGTCGTACTCGCCTGAGAGCATGCGCCGCAGCAGGTCGGCCAGCGCCTGCGGATCGCGCGGCGGCACCAGCCAGCCGTCCTGGCCATCGTCGATGCTTTCCGGCAGGCCGCCACGGCGCGCCGCGATCACCGGCTTGCCCATGGCCATCATTTCGCGGCAGGCAAAGGACAGCGTATCCCGATACGACAGCACGAACCCGACGTCCAACGCGGCCAGCATGGGCCGCACGTCTTCCAACTGCCCCGCGTAGTGCACCTGCGAGGCCAGGCCGCAGGCAATCACCTCGTCCCAGTTCGACTGCTTGGGCGGCACACCGGCAAGCACCACGCGCACGCGTGCGCGCAGCGCTTCGGGCAGCGACCGCATTGCCCGGACCAAGTCCAGCCAACCTTTGTATTCGTCGGTGCCGGCATTGCTACCCAGCAGGAGCACGTCCTCGCCGTGCGTCCATTGGGCGCGCAGGCGCTCGACCTCGGGCCCCGACAGGGGCGAGAAGTAATCGGTATCTATGCCGTTGTGCACGGTTGAGATGCCCCTGCGCGCGTAGGGGCTGTCTTGCAGGATGCCGGCCACGTAATGGCAGACGGCGATGGCATGATCGGTCGCCATGCGCGCGCGCAGCCAATTGCCAAAAGACGACACCGGCACGTCATTGTGCTTGGTCCAGACGATGCGCGGCGGCCGGACCATGCCAAGCCTGGCCAGCATCGCCAGGCGGTGGTCGGCCGATCCGTTGACGTGCACGATGTCGAACGCGCCCTGGCACAGCAATGCCCGCATGGCACCGCGAGCACGCAACAGGGGCGCCGGCCGGCTCGGAAAGACTTGCGGATACGCCTTGATGCCGGGCATCTGCCCGGCCAGCCGCAGCAGCGAGCTGCCGGGCGGCGCGGCAACCGAAACCTCATGGCCGCGCGCGGCCAGCGCGCCGGCCAACCTGAGAACGTAATTGGTGTGGCCGCCGATCCAGGGCCCTTCGTGGAAATTGGTGTAGAGGATCTTCATGCGTGGTTGCCGCCAGCCGCCCGCCCGTGGCGTGCGCCGGACTGCGCAGGTTCATGGCCCTGGCCGCAGCCCTCTTTTCCATGCCTTGAAACGGTTGAAGACGGGTGCCAGCAGCGGATGGCTGGCGAAGGCCATACGCTTGGCCAGCCACCGCTCGTCGCGGTTGCTGACGGCGACGCGGTAGATGTGCTCCGGATCGCCGCCTGGGACGTTCCGGCCGAAGGCGTGGGTGGTGTAAAGGTAGCGAAAGCCTGCGTCGCGCGCCGCCTGCACGTAGTCATCGTCGAAGTAGCCTTGCGGCCAGCACAGGTGGGGCGACGCCACACCGAGGTGGGCCTGCAACGCCCGGCGCGACAGATCGAGCTCGCGCGCGATGGCCGCCCGCTTCTCGTCCCGGCTGGAACTGCATTTGTCCCAGCGCGTATGCGTGTGGGTGTGACTGTGGACCTCGAAAGTACCGGCCTGCTCCATGGCCTGCAGCTCGCTCCAGCGAGCGATCACGTCATCACTGCGGCCGGCCGCGATGGCGGCCTCGCAGCCGTCGTGCGAAGGCGTCTGGCGCAGCGCCTGCTCGCCGCGCAAGGCCGAGCGCACCGGTCCGTCGTGCACCCAGCCGGTCACGACGAAGAGCACCGCATGCATGCCGTGGCGCTGCAGAACGGGGTGCGCGTACAGCCAGTTATCCAGGTAGCCGTCGTCGAAGGTGATGAGCACCGATTTGGGTGGCACCGGCTCGCCGGCCAGGTAGGCGGCGAATTCGTCGGCCCGCAGCGTACGCCAGCCTTGGCGGCGCAACCAGGCCATGTGCGCTTCGAAGCGGGCCGGGCTGGTCGTGATCATGCCCGGCGACGGGCTGACGTGGTGGTACATCAGTACCGGAACGTTGTTGGCGCGTGCGCTCATGGCCGCTTCTCCTGTTGGTTCCCGGACCGCCCGGCCACATCGGCGGCCGGGCCAGCCGCGATCGGCCTGCCTTGCCGCTGCGCGAGCCAGTGCCAGTAAATCCGTTCTGTGGTCAAGGCCAGGCGCTCGGACGAAAAGACACCTTCTTCGCGCACCAAGCGCCGGCCGGCCTGGCCCATGCGCCGGCGCAGCGCCGGGTCTTCGATGAGCCGCGCAAGCGCCGCGGTCAGCGCGGCCTGGTCTCCGACCGGCACCAGGATGCCGGTTTCGCCGTCGCGCATCATCTCCGAGACCCCGCCCACGTCGGTGCCGATGACGGGCAGCCCGCAGGCTTGGGCCTCGACGTAGACGGTGCCCGACGCCTCCTGCTTGGTGGCTAGCGCAAAGATATCCATGCCTGCCAATAGATTGGGCACGTCGTGGCGCATGCCCATGAAGTGCACGCGCCGCTGCAGGCCCAGGGCGGCGACGTGTGCCTGTGTTTGCTCCATCACGGGCGAGCCGCTGCCGACGAACACCAGGTGCAGGTCACCGCGGCCCGCCATCAAGGGTGCGATGGCGTCGACCAACTCCTTGTGGCCTTTCATCGCCCGCATGACCGCCACGCAGCCGACGACCACGTCATCGGGCGACAGTCCCAGCTCGTCGCGCAGCGTGGACCGCTCGACTTCCGGCGGCAACACCACCGGCGAATACACCGTCGCCACGTAGTCGGGCGGTACGCCGCGCGAAATCAGGTGGCGCCGCACGAACTCGCTGACCGTGGTCACGCGGTGCGGCAGCACGGTGTAGGACCAGAGCGACCCGACCTTGTTCGCCAGGTGCCGGGTGCGCACGATCAGCGGCGTGCCGGCCAGCCGGCCGGCGGCCGCGGCGATGACGGTATCGCGCCGGCTATGCGTGTTGAGCACGTCATAGCGGCCTTCGCGCAGGATGCGGCGGATCGCCAGCACGCCGCGCACGTAGTTTGCCGGCCCGTCCATGGGCAGCGTGTGCACCGTGAAGCCTGCCTCGGCAAGCTTGACCGCCAGCGGGCATCCCGGCTGGCAGATGGCCTCCATGTGGTGGCCGCGCTCGCGCATGGCGAGCATCTCCTTGTAGATGCGCCGTTCCTGGCCGCCGAACGAGCCTGCGGCCTCGGAATGGATGATACGCAAGGGCCGGTCCATCAATAGGCCACCTCGATGTCGTCCGGCCGCGTCCAGGCCGCCAGCTGCTCGAACAGCCCATCGGCCATGCGCACCCGCCAGTCTTCGCCGAGCCGCACGGTGCAGCTGGCGTCCTGCCGCTCGTACACCACTTCGACCGGCACGCCAGGAACGCCGTTCTCCGGCTCGGCCCGAAAAGGATTGAGCACCTGGCGCAACTTGGCGGCGTCGGCGTTGCCGTTGAGCGTGATGCGCAAGGCGCGGGCGCGCGCTTCGCGGGCAAGCTGAAGGTCGTACAGCGCGTCGGCCACGATGCGCATGCCGCCGGAATATTCGTCGTAGCTGACCTTGCCCTGCACGATCAGCAACTGGTCTTCGCGCAGCCGGTTGCGGTGCTGCTCCAGTAGCTCGCTGAACACCGAGACTTCGACCTGGGCCGTGCCATCGTCCAGGACGGCGAACAGCATCTTGCCGCGCCGGGTCATCTGCGTGCGCACGCCGGCCAGCACGCCGGCCAGCCACTGCAACTCGCGCGAAGGCTCGAGCCGCGCCAGCGGCGTCGGCACGAAGCGGCGGACCTCGTCGCGCCAGGCATCGAACAAATGGCCGCTGAAGAAAAAGCCGAGCGCGGTTTTTTCCTCCGCCAGCTTTTCGCGCAATCCCCAGGGCGGCACCTTGGCCAGCTCGCCCGCCACGGCCGCATGGCCGTCGTCGTCGCCAAAAAGCGAGACCTGGTTGGCGCTGCGCTCTGCCTGTTCGGCCGCCTCCATGGCCATGGGCACGGTTGCCAGCAGCGCGGCGCGGTTGGGATCGATGGAATCGAAGGCGCCGGCCTTGATCAACGCCTCGATGGTGCGCCGGTTGACGGTGTGCCGGTCGACCCGGCGGCAAAAATCGAACAAGTCGGTGAACGGCCTTTCGCTGCGTGCGCGCAGGATGTCTTCGACGGCGGCCTGGCCGGTGCCCTTGATCGCGCCCAGTCCGTAGCGCATGGTGCGCGGCGGCAGGCCCCGCGCCGTGTACTCATCGTGCACCGGCTCGAACCGATAGCCCGACGCATTGACGTCCGGTGGCAGCACCGTCACGCCGTTGTCCAACGCATCACGCCAGAAGGTCTGCACCTTGTCGGTGTCGTCCATGTCCGACGACAGGGTCGCGGCCAGGAACTCGGTCGGATGGTAGGCCTTGAGCCAGGCGGTCTGGTAGGCGATGAGCGCGTAGGCGGCCGAGTGCGACTTATTGAAGCCGTAGCCGGCGAACTTCTCCATCAGGTCAAAGAGCTTGACCGCCAGGTCCGGGTCGTAGCCCTTTTCCACTGCCCCCTTCTGGAACAGCTCGCGGTGCTTGGCCATTTCCTCGGGTTTTTTCTTGCCCATGGCCCGGCGCAACAGGTCGGCGCCGCCCAGCGAGTAGCCGCCGATGATCTGCGAGATCAGCATCACCTGTTCTTGGTAGACGATGACCCCGTAGGTACTCTTGAGGACCGGCTCCAGGTCGGGATGGAAATAGTCCACCTGGGCGCGGCCGTGCTTGCGGTTGACGAAGTCGTCGACCATGCCGGACTCGAGCGGACCCGGCCGGTACAGCGCCAGCATGGCGATGATGTCTTCGAAGGTGCTCGGGCGCAGCTTCTTGAGCAGTTCCTTCATGCCGCGCGATTCCAGCTGGAACACCGCGGTGGTGTTGGCATCGCACAGCACCTTGTAGGCCGCCGGGTCGTCCAGCGGCAGCGACATCACGTCGAAGTCACGCTTGTCCGGATTGAACTGGCGCACGTAACGCACCGCCCAATCCAGGATGGTCAGGTTGCGCAGGCCCAGGAAGTCGAACTTGACCAGGCCCGCGGCCTCGACGTCGTCCTTGTCGAACTGCGACACCGCGCTGGAGCCATCCTGCCCCGGCTGGCAATACAGGGGGCAGAAGTCGGTGAGCTTGCCCGGCGCGATCAGCACCCCGCCCGCGTGCATGCCCACGTTGCGGGTCAACCCTTCCAGCGGCCGGGCCAGGTCGACTAGCTCGCGTACTTCCTCTTCCTGCTCGTAGCGTTCGCGAAACGCCGGCTCTTCCTTGAGGGCGCGGTCCAGCGTCCAGGGATCGGCCGGGTTGAACGGGATGAGCTTGGACAGCACGTCGCAGAAGGTATAAGGCATGTCCAGCACGCGCCCGGCATCGCGCACCACCGCCTTGGCGCCCAGCGTGCCGAAGGTGGCGATCTGGCTGACGGCGTCCCGTCCGTACTTGGACTTGACGTACTCGATCACCCGCTCGCGGTTGTCCTGGCAGAAGTCGATGTCGAAGTCCGGCATCGACACCCGCTCGGGATTGAGGAAGCGCTCGAACAGCAGGTCGTAGCGGATGGGATCCAGGTCGGTAATGCCCAGCGAATACGCCACCAGCGACCCGGCGCCCGAGCCGCGGCCCGGTCCCACGGGCACGCCGTTGTTCTTGCCCCAGTTGATGAAGTCCTGGACGATGAGGAAGTAGCCCGGGAACCCCATGTCTATGATGGTGCGGCACTCGCGCATCAGCCGCTCGTGGTAGATGGGGCGCTTGGCCTCGCGCTCGGCCGGGTCCGGGAACAGCTGCTGCAGCCGCCGCTCCAACCCCTCCTCGGACAGCTGGATCAGGTACTTGTCCAGCGACACGCCCCCGGGCGTGGGGAAATCCGGCAGCCGCGGCTGGCCCAGCGTCAGCGTCAGGTTGCAACGCCGCGCGATCTCCACCGTATTGGCCAGCGCCGAGGGCACGTCCGCAAAGCGCCGCGCCATTTCCTGGCTGTCCAGCAGGTATTGCTCTTCGGTGAAGCGGCGCACCCTGCGCGGGTTGGCAAGCACTTCGCCCTCGGCGATGCACACGCGCGCCTCGTGGGCGCGAAACTCATGCTTGTGCAGGAACTGCACTGGGTGCGTGGCCACCACGGGCAGGCCGCACTCGGCGGCCAGGCGCATGGCCGCCTGCACGTAGGCTTCGTCGCCCTCCATGCCGGCGCGCTGCAGCTCGATATAGTACGAACCGGGAAACGCCTGCGCCCACTGTTGCGCAAGCGCCCGGGCACCGGCCAGGTTGCCGGCCTCCAGCGCCTGGCCGACATCGCCGGCGCGTCCGCCCGACAGCACGATCAGGCCGCTGGCGCCGGCAAGCCATTCGCGACGGACCTCGGCACGGCCCCTGTGCTGGTTACCCAGCCAGGCGCGCGTAAGCAGTTCGCAAAGGTTAAGATACCCCTGCCGATTCGCCACCAGCACCAGTATGCGGTGGGGCTTGTCGCGGTCGTCGTCGTTGGTCAGCCACAGGTCGCAGCCGGCCACCGGCTTGACCCCGGCGCCACGGGCGGCCTTGTAGAACTTGATCAACCCGAAAAGGTTGGCCAGGTCGGTAAGCGCCACCGCCGGCTGGCCCAGTTGCGCCACGCGCTTGACCAGGTCGGGAATGCGCACGATGCCGTCCACGACCGAGAATTCGGAGTGCACGCGCAAGTGGACGAAGGAGGCGGAAGCGGCGGCGTCTGACATGGCGGCAATTGTACCCAGAGGCTACTCTGCCGCAGGCCGTCGTCCGGCGCCCCAAACCGTTGATAACAGGATGTGAACACGCCGATGAAATGGTTGATCCCCGGGATATGGCTGGCCGCCATTCTGTTCGTGCATTTCCGCGGCCGCGTGCGCCTGCCACTGGTCCGGCAGTTGCTGGATCATTCGGTGCTGCTGGCGCCGGTCAATGCCTTCATGGTGCTGACCTCGCGCCTGCCGGACCAGCCCTACCAGAAAACTTCCGATATCCCGGGGCTGGAGCGCCTGGACGAAAACTGGGAGGTCATCCGCGACGAGGCGCTGCAGCTGGCCCAGGCCAGCCGCATCCAGGCCGCGCAGCAGCACAACGACATCGGCTTCAACTCCTTCTTCAAGTACGGCTGGAAGCGCTTCTACCTGAAATGGTATGACGCGCGCCATCCATCGGCCGAGGCGCTGTGTCCGCGCACGGTCGCACTGCTGCGCGAGATTCCGGCGGTCAAGGCCGCCATGTTCGCGGAGCTGCCCCCCGGTGGCAAGCTCAACCCCCACCGCGATCCGTACGCGGGATCGCTGCGCTACCACCTGGGGTTGGTCACGCCCAACGACGACCGCTGCTACATCGAGGTCGACGGCCAGCGCTACAGCTGGCGCGACGGGGAAAGCGTGGTCTTTGACGAAACCTTCATCCACAGCGTGCGCAACGACAGCGAGGGCAATCGCATCATCCTGTTCTGCGACGTCGAGCGGCCACAGCGCTGGCGATGGGCGCAGGCGTTCAACCGCTGGTTCGGACGGGTGGTCATGTCCGCGGCCAGTTCGCCCAATGACCCGGGGGACCAGACCGGGGCGATCAATCGACTGACCCACCTGCACTGGAAGCTCGAGCAAAAGCGCAAGCAGTTCAAGGCCTGGAACCGCACGGTCTACAAAATCACGAAATGGGGACTGATTGCGGTGGTCATCGTTGGCTTCATCATGGCATGACGCCGCTGGGCAGCTTGCGAAGGTGCGGCGCCGCGTGCAGCGGCAAGCGATATAATTGAAAAATTTTTGTTACGACGATGCGCAGGTCCGGCTTTCCGGCGGCAGCGGACGCTTTGCCCGCCTTCGTCCCCTGTCGTTCAACACATTGGCTGCCCTGCCTTCCATGACACCGCGCGACGGCCGCTTTACCATCCGTAGCCTGCAAGCATGACCAGCCGTCCGGCCGATTTCGGCATCTACTCCCGTGGTGCGCTCGCTCTAGCCGTTTTGCTACCACTGGCCGCGCTATCGGTGCGCGGCGGCAGCACTTTGGTGTTCTATAGCCTGGTAGCGCTTTCCCTGGCAGCGGCCGTCGACATCCGGCTGCGCGGCAGTGGCGGTACCGGACTGCGGGTCGCGGCGCCGGTGGCCTGCGCGCTCGCGCTGCCGCTTGCCTCGACGCTGCTGACGGCCTGGAGCGTGGCCGCCCTGCCCGGCTCCGAGCTCGAAAAATCGCTGCGCTTCCTGCTAGCGGCGCTGCTGTTCGTTCCCCTGTCCATGGCCCGTCCCGAATGGTTGCGCCACATGCAGTGGGGGCTGCTGGCCGGATCCTGTAGTGGCTCGATCGTCATCCTCTGCGGCGTCTGGTCTGGCCAGGGCCGTGACCTCACCGACCTGGGCGCCAATTACAACGCCGTGACCCTGGCCAACTTGACGATGCTGTTGGGCACGGCCGGCCTGCTGACCACGCCTTGGACGCTGACCGCGCGTCCTCGCATCGAACGGGGCTTGAAGATCGCGGTGTTCGTGCTCGCCCTGTGCGCCGTGCACCTGTCGGAAACGCGCAGCAGTTGGATGCTGCTGCCCGTCCTCGCGCTAGTGTTCGTCTGCGGCGCGCGCCTGCCGCTGCGCACCCGCATCGCCATGGCTGCCGCCTGTGCGGCGCTGCTGGCCGCGCTGGCCGTGCTGCTGTATTTTTCCAATCCACGCTTTGCCCTGATCGCGCAGGAAACGCTGCTGTTTCTGGACGGACGGCTGCGGGACACCTCCGTGGGCCTGCGGTTGCAATTGTGGCATGCGTCCCTGGAAATGTTCCTGCAAAACCCCTGGCTGGGCATCGGCCCGGACAATTTCCGCCCGGCGTTGCAAGCGCTGGCGCGCGAAGGCGTGCTGACCACATACGCCGCGACCAATTTCGGCGAGCCGCACAACGACTTCCTTGCGGCGCTGGCGTGCAACGGCGTCGTCGGCTTGCTTGCCATATTGGGGCTATACGGGCTGCCGGCCTGGTGGTTTTCGCGCCGCATACGCGATGCCGACCGCACCGTCCGCGTGGCCGCGCGCATCGGCCTGCTGCTGTGCCTGGGCTACGCGGCATTCAGCCTGACCGAGATGATGTTCCGCGCGATGCGGTCGGTCCCGCTCTACAGTGTCTCGATGGTCCTGTTGGCCTCCCTGGCGCGCAACGCAGGCACCCGCGCGCGCAAGGATGCAACCGTGCCTGCCTGATCAGCGCTGCAGCGCCTCCCACGCCTTCATCAGCCGCTTGACCGACACCGGCATGGGGGTACGCAGCTCCTGCGCGAATAACGCCACCCGCAGTTCCTCGAGCATCCAGCGGAATTCGTCCAGCCGCGGATCGGGTGCGCCTTTCAGGGCGGCCCGAGCGCGCTGGTACTGTGCGAGCACCGGCGCCATGTCGCCCATCAGGCGCGCATCGCGCGCGGGATCGGCGCGCAGCTTGTCGATGCGCGCGGCGGCAGCCTTCAGGTATCGCGGGAAATGCGCCAGCTGCGCGTAAGGCGTATCGCGCAGGAAACGCTTGGTCATCAGCGCGCCGAGCTGCTGCTGCAGGTCCGCGTAAGCTGCCGCGTGCGGCTTGGCCTGCGGCAGCTTGCGCTGCACGGCGGCATATTCGGTCAGGATCGCGCCGGCCAACCGCGAAACTTCCTGCGCAAGCAGCCCGACCCGGCCCTTGCCTTCGGCGCGCCGGGCCTCGAAGGCTTGCGCATCGCCCGGCCAAGGCTCGCCCAGGCAGGCTTGCGCCAACGCGCAGTCGATGATCTGGTCGCGCAATTCTTCCTGCGTGCCCAACGGCATGTAGAGCATGCTCATGCGCGTCAGATCAGGCAGGTTCTTTTCCAGGAACTTGATCTGCTCGCGCAGTCCCAGCCGAAATAGCCTCAGCAGGCCCGCCCGGTGATGGCGCCGCGCCTCGTCCGGGTCGTCGAAAACGTCCAGGTCGCAATGCGTGCCGCGGTCGACCAATGCCGGGTAGCCGATGACGGAATGCCCCTTGCGCTGGATTTCCATCAACTCCGGCAGTTCGCCGAAGGTCCAGGCCGTCAGGTTCTCGTGGGCAAGAGCTTGCGCCACTTGGCTGTCGCGCGCGGCCAGTTGCTGGAAGTCGACCTGTGCCTGGCGGCCGAGCTCGGCCTTGAGCTGGGCAAGATTGCGCCCAGCGGCCAACATCCGGCCATGCTCGTCGATCACCTTGAAGTTCATGAACAGGTGCGGCGCCAGCGTCTCCAGTTTGAAATCGGCGGGCGTGACGCGCACCTGGACCTGTTCCCATAGGTCGGCGATCAGCGCGTCGATCAACCCTTGTCCGGGATCGGCCAGCCGGTCGAACCAGCGCGCATGGAACCCGGCGGCGTAATCGGGCAATGGCACGCAATGGCGGCGCAGCTTCTGCGGCAGCGACTTCAGCAGCGCCTGCACTTTTTCCTTGAGCATGCCGGGCACCAGCCACTCGCAGCGCGCGGGATCGATCTGGTTGAGCGCAAACAACGGCACCGACAGCGTCACGCCGTCACGCGGCGAACCTGGCTCAAAGTGGTAATCCAGCGCCATCTCCACGCCCTGCCAGGTGACCTTGCGAGGGAAGACGTCGGTGGTCACGCCCGCGGCCTCGTGGCGCATCAGTTCCTCACGGGTCAGCAGCAGCGCCTTGGCCTGTTCGGGCGACAGGGTCTTGTACCAGCGCTCGAGCGTGGCCGTCTGGCTGATGCCCTCGGGCAGCTGGCGGTCGTAGAACGCATAGATGAGCTGGTCGTCGACCAGGATGTCCGGCCGCCTGGCCTGGTGCTCCAGCTTTTGGACATCGGCGATCAGCTTGCGGTTGTGCGCGACGAAAGGCAGTCGGGTGTCAATCTCGCCAGGTACCAGCGCATCGCGAATGAAGATCTCGCGCGCTGCGCGCGGATCGACGCGCCCGTAATGCACCCGACGGCCAGCATACACGGTAAGGCCATAGAGCGTGCCCCGCTCATTGGCCACGACCTGCCCCGCCTTCTTTTCCCAGCGCGGGTCAGACCAGCTGCGCCGGATCAGGTGGGCGCCCACGGTTTCCAGCCAGGAGGGGTCGATGCGCGCAACGCACCGTGCATACAGGCGCGTGGTCTCGACCAGCTCGGCCGCCATGATCCAGCGGCCGGCCTTCTTGACCAGAGGCGAGCCCGGGTGGATATGAAAGCGTATGTCGCGCGCCCCTTGGTACGTGCCGCCTTCCTCACCCTTGCAGCCGACGTTGCCGAGCAGCCCCGCAAGCAGCGCCTTGTGCAACTGCTCGTAGGTCGCCTCGGACTGGTTCAGCCGCCAGCCCTGCTCGCCGACCAGGGCGGCGAGCTGGCCGTGCACATCGTGCCATTCGCGCAGCCGCGTCGGCGACAGGAAGTTCTGCCGCAGCAGCGCCGCCAGCTTGCGCTGCGACGCCTTGTGCTCGACTTGCTCGCCGTACCAGCGCCACAGCTTGAGAAAGGACACGAACTCGGATTTATCGTCGTTGAACTTGGCGTGCGCGGCCTCGGCCGCCTCGCGCTCCTGCATCGGACGGTCGCGCGGGTCCTGCACGGACAGGGCCGCGGCAATGACCAGCATTTCGGCCAGGCAATCGTGCTCGCGCGCTGCCAGGATCATGCGACCGATGCGCGGATCGACCGGCAGCCTGGCCAGCTCGCGGCCGACGGCGGTCAGCGCGAACGCCCCGCGCCGGGCGCCCTCGCCGGTGTCCGATTCGTCCGAGGATGATCGCAGCGCGATCGCGCCGAGCTCTTGCAGCAGGTGGTAGCCGTCGGCGACCGCCCGCCCGGGTGGGGGATCGACGAAGGGGAATTCCTCGATGTCGTCCAGCCGCAGCGCCTTCATGCGCAGGATCACCGAAGCCAGCGAGGATCGCAGCACTTCCGGATCGGTGAAAGGCGGCCGCGCGTTGAAATCAGCCTCGTCATAGAGGCGAATGCACAGGCCGGGGCCGACCCGGCCACAGCGGCCGGCGCGCTGGTTGGCCGAGGCGCGGCTGATGGGCTCGATGCGCAGCTGCTCGACCTTGTTGCGCCAGGAATAGCGCTTGATGCGCGCCAGGCCGCTGTCGACCACGAAGCGGATGCCCGGCACCGTCAGCGACGTTTCGGCCACGTTGGTCGCCAGCACGACGCGCCGCGCATTGCCCGTCGGATGAAAGATGCGCTCCTGCTCGGCCTGCGACAGGCGCGCGTACAGCGGCAGCACTTCCGTGCCGGGCGGATGATGCTTGCGCAGCGCCTCGGCGGCTTCGCGGATCTCGCGCTCGCCCGGCAGGAAGACCAGCACGTCGCCCGGACCGTGGCGCGCGCATTCGTCGACCGCATCGACGATGGCATCGATCAGGTCGCGCTCATCGTCGCCGGCCAGCCGCTCGCCCCCGGCGCGCGCCGCGCCGCGCCCGTCCTCCTCCGGATCCGGCCGCACGGGGCGGTAGCGGATCTCGACCGGATACAGGCGGCCCGACACCTCGATGACCGGCGCGGGCTGGCCGTCGGCATCGGCGAAATGCCTGGCGAAGCGCTCCGAATCGATGGTGGCCGACGTAATGATGACCTTCAAGTCAGGCCGGCGCGGCAACAGCTGCTTCAGGTAGCCGAGCAGGAAATCGATGTTCAGGCTGCGTTCGTGCGCCTCGTCGATGATGATGGTGTCGTAGCGCTTCAGGAGAGGATCGCGCTGCGACTCCGCCAGCAGGATGCCGTCGGTCATGAGCTTGATCGCCGCTGACGGGCCAGTCCGGTCACTGAAGCGGACCTGGTAGCCGACGACTTCGCCCAGCGGCGTGTTCAGCTCCTGCGCGATGCGCCGGGCCACGGACGTGGCAGCCAGCCGCCGCGGCTGGGTGTGGCCGATCATGCCGCGCACACCGCGGCCCAGTTCCAGGCATATCTTGGGCAATTGGGTCGTCTTGCCCGAGCCCGTCTCGCCGCTGACGATGACGACTTGGTGCGCCGAGACGGCGCGGGCGATTTCCGCGCGGCGCGCGCTGACCGGGAGGTCTTCCGGATAGGTGATGGCGGGCAGGGGTCGGGGCGCGGGCACGCCGTCGGCAGCTTGGGCGCGCCCCGGCTCACGGGTCGGATCGGGCATAGAACCCGCGATTATAGAGACGGCCGACGCGCCCGGCGCCGGCCCCGCCGGCTAGCGCATCACGATCTTATCGTCGACCAGCACCGCCTTGCCGCCGAGGTTCATGTCGTCGATGATCTCCATGCGCCGGTTGCCGATCTGCAGGTTGACGCCGGAATAGATGCGCTTGACGCCCTCGATGACGGCCTCCTCGGTCTGCACCAGCTCGGCGGCCAGCCGGGCCTCGGCCTCCTCGACCTCGGCGATGTCGGCCTGAACCTTGGCGTAGGTGCGCAAGATGCGCTCGCCCAGGCCGTCGGCCTTGGCTTTTTCCGGGTGCGCCTTCAGGAAGGCGATGAGCTGCTCGAGCTTGCGCTTGTCTTCAGCCAGGCGCTGGCGCCTTTGCTCCAACGCCGCCTTTTGCGCGTTGGCATGGGGATTGATGCCGGCCTGCAGGAAGGTGGGCGTGCCGCCCGCGGAGCCCAGGGTGCCAGCGCGGATCGCGCGCAGGGCCCGGCATTGGCCGCCGCTGATCAAGCCCTGGGGCATGCCAGGCAAACCCACCAGGATGGAGCCGCCAGCCAGCACCTCGCTTTGCCGGATTTCGCGCTCGACCTGAACGTCCCGGCCGGTGCTGATCGATGCGTTGTTCACGAAGCGCGCCTTGAGGGTGCCGCCGCATGACAATTGCGCCTGGCGGCCGTCTCCCACGCCCTCGGCCGCGCCAATCACGCCCCCGGCCACGGTGATGTCTCCGCCGGCCTCGACCTGGGCCGCTTCGATCGTGCCCCCGACCACGACGTCGCCGCTGACGCGCACGGACATGCCGGTCTTGATGTCGCCGCGCACGTGCAGCGTACCGTCGAAATTGACGTTACCGGTGACGATGTCGACCGCCTCGACCTCGACCATGGGGCTGACGTTGACCCCGCGCTCGACCACCGAGGGGGCGCCGGCGATCGCCGCACGCAGCACGCAGGGGTCGTTTTCGTCGACCGCCACGCCTGACAAGCCGTCGGCGAACGGCAAGTCCTGGATCTCGGGCGGCTGCACCGGCCTGCCGAAGACATCCGTGCCCGGCGCGCCAGGCACGGCCGGAATGCGGCGCATCAGCACCTGGCCAGGGCTGACCAGCAGGAGACTACCCAGTTCGCGGAAGTCCACTTTGGCCGTCTCGACTTCCTTGGTCGCCTGGGGCTTGAGCGAATCCAGTTCGCTGACGAAGCGCGTCGGTTGCGGCGGCGTCGGCGGCGTGCCGGTGGCAACCGCCACCGGCTGGCCCGACATCGCCGCGACCGCTTCGGCGATGGCCTCGCGGTCTATGCCGTAGGCGACGCCGCGCTCGGCCAAGCCGGCGAGCACGTCCTCGACGGCGACCGGCTTGCCGCCGACTGGTCGGTGCACGACCAGCAGCACGCTCATGTTGTCCGGCTGCACTTCCAGCTCGAAATAGCCGTGATGGACGGCACCGATGGGCAGGTCGATTTCCTGCCCGCCCGTGGCCAAGGCCTGCCGGCAGGCGTCGAAGAAAGCCGCCACCAGCGGCGGATCGAGCGCCTGGACCGTCCAGCCGTTGGCTTCGAGATGCCGGGCGAGCATCTCTGCGTCCGGCGCTATGCTGGCGGCACCCACGCGTGCGATGGCGCGCAGTTCCCCGGTCTCTGGCACGAGCACCAGGCGCAACCCATTGATATCCATAGAATCTCCACACTCCGGCGTCCGTGCAACAGGGGCTGGCCCGATACGCGCACGATGAATTCTGTCGTCGACCGGATAGACTTCCCCGCCAGGATTACGGCTTTAACCTTGAAACATTTAGGCCGCGGCCTGCACCCGCACCGGCCACAGTGTGGGCCGGCAGGACTCGCGCGGCGGCCATCAATCCTATAATCGCCGCTTGCGCAGGCCGCGCCAGCGACCCTGGCGCGCCCCCGACGTTTCGCGCACTGCATCATGGCCGACCAAGATCCCGATACTTTTTCCGCATTGGGCGCTCCCGAATTCGCGCCCGCCCAGTTCGTACGCTGGTTTCGAGAGGTCGCCCCGTACGTCCATGCGTTTCGGGGCAAGACCTTCGTCGTTGCATTCGGCGGCGAGCTCGTGCAAGCGGGTGCGCTCAATGCCTTGGTACAGGATTTGTCGCTGCTGTCGGCGCTGGGCATCAAGCTGGTGCTCGTGCACGGCTCTCGTCCGCAGGTCAACGAGCAATTGCGCCTGAAGGGCTACGCGCAGCAATTCGACCGCGGGCTGCAGCCGACCGACGCTGCCGCGCTCGAATGCGCCAAGGAAGCCGCAGGCGAGATCCGGCTGGACATCGAGGCCGCGTTCAGCCAGGGCCTGCCCAACACCCCCATGTCCCATGCCCAGATCCGCGTCATCTCGGGCAACTTCGTCACGGCCAAGCCCGCCGGCGTGATCAATGGCGTGGACTACCGCCACACCGGCCACGTCCACAAGATAGACGTCGAAGGACTGAAGTTCGCCATCGAAAAAGGCGCGATTCTGCTGATGTCGCCGCTCGGGTTTTCGCCCACGGGCGAAGCCTTCAACCTGGCGATGGAAGAACTCGCCACCAGCGTGGCGGTGGCGCTGCGTGCCGAAAAGCTCATCTTCCTGAGCAATGCACCAGGAGTGAGGGACGCTGACGGCAAGGTCGACACCGAACTGACCCGGGCCGAAGCCGATGCGCTGCTGGCCGGCGACAAGCTCGACCCCGATACCGCGTTCTTCCTGCGCTATGCGTCGCGCGCGGTCAAGCTGGGCGTGGCGCGCGCCCACCTGGTGCCGTTCACCCTGGATGGCAGCGTGCTGCTGGAAATCTTCACCCATGATGGCGTGGGCACCATGGTGGTCGAAGACACCTTGGACGACCTGCGTCCAGCCACGCTCGATGACGTGGGCGCCATCCTCAAGCTGATCGAGCCGCTGGAAGCCGACGGCACGCTGGTGCCGCGCGGGCGCAGCGTGGTCGAGCGCGACGTCGAGAACTTCACGGTGCTCGAGCACGACGGGGTGATCTACGGCTGCGCGGCCCTGCACTTGTTCCCCGAAGAAAAGATGGCCGAGATGGCCTGCCTGATCGTGCACCCCGAATGGCAGGGCGCAGGCGAAGGTGAAACTCTGCTGCGGCACATCGAAATGCGCGCCCGCGCCGCGGGCGCCAAGAAGCTTTTCGTGCTGACGACCCGGACTTCGCACTGGTTCATCAAGCGAGGATTCGCCGCCGGTAGCGTGTCGGACCTGCCGCGCGCCAAGCAGGCCACGTACAACCGCTCGCGCAACAGCCTGGTTTTCATCAAGCGCCTGTAGCGGCCGGGGCGCGCCGTGTCCGCGCCGCACCGCTACAATGGTGCCATCGCAAGCATCCTGGCGCCGGGCTATCGCCGGCGCGTTCCCACAGGCAACCAGATATGACCCGTACCGTTCAGTGCGTCAAGCTCAAGCGCGAGGCCGAGGGCCTGGATTTCCCGCCCTACCCCGGTGAAATCGGCCAGCGCATCTACCAGAACATCTCGAAGGAAGCCTGGAAGCAGTGGCAGGACATCCAGACGCGCCTGGTCAACGAAAACCGCCTGAACCTGGCGGACTCGCGGGCGCGCAAGTACCTGCTGCAGCAAATGGAGAAATTCCTGTTCGAGGACAGCAGCGTCGAAGCGCAAGGCTACGTGCCGCCCTCGCAATGACGCCGTCGCGGCAAATCCGCCTCGCGGGTTTGCCGCAGCAGCCTACTTACACGGCGGGCACGTCCGTGTCCGCATCGGATTCGCCACGGGCCTGGCGCTCGGCATTTTTCACGCCCGTGTGGCGCACGTCGGCGCCGCGGACCATATAGATCACCCGCTCGGCCATGTTCTTGGCGTGGTCGCCGATGCGTTCCAAGGCACGGGCAACGAAGATCAGCTCTATCGAAAGCGAGATGGTGCGCGGATCCTCGATCATGTAAGTGATGAGGTGGCGCAACGTCGCCTTCCATTCCTTGTCTATGCTCTTGTCGCTGCGCAGCACCTGCGCGGCTTGCACCGCGTCCTGGCGCGCGAAGGCATCCAGCGCCTGGCGCAGCATGTCGCGCACGCCGCCGGCCATGTGGGTGAGCTCCACCGGGATGTCGCGCACCTGGCCGTCATGGATGCGGCGCGCCACATTGGCGACCTTCTCGGCCTCGTCGCCCGAGCGTTCCATGTCGGTCAGCATCTTGGACACCGCCAGCAGCATGCGCAGGTCGATGGCAGCCGGCTGGTGACGCGCCAGGATGTAGCTGATCGATTCGTCGATTTCGACCTCGAGGCGGTTGACGTCCTTTTCGCGCTCACGCACCTTTTCCGCAAGCGAAAGGTCGCCGCTAGCCAGGGCCTCTATGCCGTCCTGGATCATGGCTTCGACCAGCCCGCCCATGCGCAGGAATTTCGAGCGTATGTTTTCCAGGTTCTGGTCGAATTGCTTGTTGGTGTGCTCGGTCATCGCCGTTGCCTGCTCGATGGAAGTTTGCCCGTCCGCGCCGGACGGCCCGCCCTGCCCTGACTGTATTGCCCGGACATGACAGGATTATGAAGCGCCCAGCCGGCGAACGCCATCCTGCGTGGCGAGCAAGGCGACGTCGGCGCCGCGCAACGCGAAAAGCCCGCAAGTCACCACCCCGGGCAAATCGTTGATGGCCGATTCCAGCCCCGGCGCATCGGCGATGTGCAGTCCGGACACATCGAGGATGACGTTGCCGTTGTCGGTGACGAAGCCCTCGCGCAGCGCCGGCTCGCCGCCCAGCTTGCGCAGCGCGCGGGCCACCGACTCGCGCGCCATGGGGATGACTTCCACGGGCAGGGGAAACTTGCCGAGCGTCACGACCAGCTTGGACTCGTCGGCGATGCAGATGAAGCGCTGCGCCACAGAGGCGACGATCTTCTCGCGGGTCAGCGCCCCGCCACCGCCCTTGATCATGTGCAGGCGCTGGTCGATTTCGTCGGCGCCGTCGACGTACAGCGGCATGGACGACACGTCGTTCAGGTCGAGCACGGGCAGCCCGTGCGCAGCCAGGCGCGCGGCGCTGCGCTCGGAGCTGGCCACCGTGCCGCGCAGCCGGCCACGGAAGCGGGCCAGGCCGTCGATGAATAGATCGGCCGTCGAGCCCGTTCCCACACCGATCACGACGTCCGGTGCGGCGACCGCTTCGACGTATTCAAGGGCGGCATCTGCCGCCTGCTGCTTCAATTGCTGTTGGGTGTACATGGCCGGTGGCGACGAAAAACGCGAAACGCCCAACTGTATCAGCAATTGGCCCAGGCCTGCCTAGCCGCCCGGCCAGGCCCGCGCCAGCAGGCGGTGATCGCCGCAGCCGGCAAATTCGCCGGCGAGCGCGGCCGTACCGCCGCGCAGGCGGCTGGCGACGAAAGCGTCGGCCACATGGTCCGGGGCATGTCGGATCAGCAGCGCCGCCTGCCACAGCCTGGCCAGGCCGGCGGCGAGCGCGCGTGCGCCGGCCTCGGCAGCGCCTGCCGCCTCGCGCGGGGCAGCCACTGCCCGGCCGGCCTCGCCCAGCCAGCCATCCAACGCGCGGTCGTACGCGGCATGCGCGCCGCGGGCCGGATCGAGCTCGCTGCGCAGCGCCGCCAGCGCGACGTCACCGCCCGCGCGCAGGCCCCGCAGCACGTCCAGCGCCATGACATTGCCCGAGCCTTCCCAGATGGAATTGACCGGCGCCTCGCGATATAGGCGTGGCAACGCACATTCCTCGACGTAGCCGTTGCCGCCCAAGACCTCCATGCACTCGGCCACGGCCATGCCGGCGCGCTTGCACACCCAAAGCTTGGCCACCGGCGTGCCCAGCCGCAACAGCCAGGCGGCCGCCTCGCGGCCGGGCGCATCGGCTGCCTCGCCCTGGCCCGCCGCGCCCGGCGTTGATCGGCCGCCGGCACCTTGGCAGTCCGCGTCGGCGATACCGGCCAGGCGCAGGCACAAGACGGTTGCTGCCTCGCTTTCCAAGGCCAAATCGGCCAGCACGCCACGCATCAGCGGCTGGTCGGCCAACCAAGCGCCGAAGGCGCGGCGATGGCGCGCATGGTGCAGCGCTTCGACCAAGGCGCGGCGCAATAGCGCGGCGCTGCCCAGGGCGCAGTCCAGCCGCGTGCGGGCGGCCATGGTCATGAGCGTGGCGATGCCGCGGCCCGGCTCGCCGACCAGCATCCCCCATGCGCCTTCGAACTCGACTTCGGCGCTGGCGTTGCTGCGGTTGCCGAGCTTGTCCTTCAAGCGGCGCACGCGCACCGCGTTCAGGCGGCCGTCGGGCAGCCGCCTGGGCACTAGGAAGCAATCGAGCACATCGCCGGCGCGAGCCAGCACCAGGTGCGCATCGGCCTGTGGCACGGAATAGAACCATTTGTGCCCGGTCAGCCGGTACCCCCGCCCGCGGCCGGGCGCGCCGTCCGGTTCAGCCACGGTGGTCGTGCCGCGCAGGTCCGAGCCGCCCTGTTTTTCGGTCAACCCCATGCCAAGCAATAACCCGCGCTTGGCCGAGGCCGGCGCGTCGGCAGCGTCGTACTGGCGCGAGCGCAGCGCGGGCAGCCAGTCGCGCGCCAGGTCCAGCTCGCCGCCGGCCGGCTCGGCGGCCAATAAGGGGCTGCCGGCATACGTCATGGTAGCCGGGCACAGCGCGCCGGACTCGACCTGGCCCTGCATGAAGAACCCGGCTGCGCGCGCGGCGTGCGCCCCCGGCGCCGGCTCGGCCCAAGGGTGACCGTGCAGGCCGCGCGCGATGACGCCGCGCATGATCTCGTGCCAGGCGGGATGGAACTCGACTGCATCGATGCGATGGCCCCAGCGGTCGTAGGCGCGCAGGCGCGGCCCATGGCGATCGGCCAGTTCAGCGGCTTGCCACAGCACCGGGTCTTCCAGCGCCTGCCCGTCGCGCGCGAGCACGCCATGCCAGCGCAGGCCGGCCTCGCGCCGCACGGCCTCTTGCAGGACGGCGTCAGCCGCGTATGGGTCATACGCCTCCAGCGGCGGTGGCTGGTTGGTGACTTCGTGCGTGCGCCAGGACGCCATGGAGCCCTCCGCGAATCCGGCTGCGATAGCGGAGATTGTAGGGCGGCCGGCCAGTCGCGCTGCGGCTTACGCGGGATCCAAGGACCCAGGCTCCCCGGGCGCGGGCTTCTCGTCCAACGCTTGGTCGCCAGCGCCCGCGTCATCGCCCTGCCCCGCGGGCAGCGCCTCGACATCCTTGAGGTTGCGCAGCATGGCGCGGGTGCGCACCTCGGTCTGGCCGATCTTGCTGCTGGCGGTCTCCAGCGTTTTCTTGACCGAGGCCAGCGACTGGCCAAAGCGCTCGAACTCGGCCTTGACCGCGCGCAGCACCTGCCAGACTTCGGAAGAACGCCGCTCGATGGCCAGCGTGCGGAAACCCATCTGCAGGCTGTTCAACAGCGCCGCCAGCGTGGTGGGGCCAGCGACGTTCACGCGCATGCGGTGCAGCCGGTCGAGTAGTCCGGGCTGGCGCAGCACCTCGGCATACAAGCCTTCGGCAGGCAGGAACATGATCGCGAAGTCGGTGGTGTGCGGCGGCGCGACGTAGCGCTCGGCGATGGCCTTGGCCTGGACCTGCACCGCGCGTGCCAGTGCCGCCGACGCCGCCTGCACCGCAGGTGCGTCGGCGGCATCCTGGGCGGCAAGCAGCCGCTCGTATTCTTCCTTGGGAAACTTTGCGTCCAGCGGCAGCCAGACCGGCGCGCCGCCATCGCGCCCGGGCAGGCGGATGGCGAATTCCACCACGGCGTCGCTACCGGGCACCGGCCTGACGTTGGCGGCGTACTGCTCCGGACTCATGACGTCTTCCAGCAGGCGCGCCAGCTGCACCTCGCCCCAGGTGCCACGCGTCTTGACATTGGTGAGCACGCGCTTGAGGTCGCCGACGCCGGCGGCCAGCGCCTGCATTTCCCCCAAGCCCTTATGCACGGCTTCCAGGCGCTCGGAGACCAGGCGAAACGACGCATCCAGCCGCTGCTCGAGCGTGGCATGCAGCTTCTCGTCCACCATGCGGCGCATCTCGTCGAGCCGGGCACCGTTGTCTGCCTGCAGTGCCTGCATCCGCTGCTCCACGGTTTCGCGGACCTCGGCCATGCGACGGTCGTTCAGCGCGATCAGGCCCTCGAGCCGGCCGGCGAAATCGGCGGCAAAGCGCGCCAGCGATTCGGCGTTTTCGCTGCGGGCGGCGGCGGCGTCGCGCGCAAGCGTCGCGCGCAAGGCTTCATTGCCACGCGCAAGTTCGCCACGCAAGGCAGCCGCCGACTCGGCCGATTCACGGCGGATTTCGCGCTGGCTCTGGGCCAGTTCGGCACGCAGGTTGCGCTCCAGGCGTTCGAGGCCTTCCTGCAAGGCGTCGCGCACCTCGCCCTGCTCGGGCCGCCGCCCGCGCACGGCCGCAACCAGCAGCGCCCCCAGCGCCGCCCCGGCGCACAACGCGCCCAAGCCAAGAAACCAAAGTTCGTTGGTCACGCTCATCGCCCAAAGCCACCATTGTAGGAGCCGGCCGGTTGCATCGCGCGCAGCCATCGGCTGCCATCCGCCCGTGGCCGGCTCCAAGGGGCGGCGGCCGGCCGCGCCAGCCCGGCCGATTTCCCGCAACGGGAAAATGACGTTACAGTGACGCCGACGCCACCGCGCACATACTACCCGCCCTTGCTTGCGCGGGGCGGGCGCCTTGCAGCGCGAGGCGCCGCATACGACCGACCTCCATGCCTGCTTTCTCCTTTGCTCCGATCGACCTGACCGGCGCCCAGCCGCTGATTTCCGGCGGCGACCGGCACGTCTTCCAGCACCCTGGCGATCCTCACCTGCTGATCAAGGTTTTGGACCGCGAGGCCCGCGAAATCTACGAGCGCAAGCGCCGGCTCAGGCGCTGGTACCGGCGCTTCCGGCGCGCCAGCGAGCACCGCGTCTTCATGGACGAGATCACCGAATACATCGCCGCCGCCTCGCAGGCGCCCTCGCCGATGCCGCTGGCGCGCATCCTGGGGGTGGCCGAAACCACGCAGGGCCTGGGTATGCTGGTGGAAAAGATCAGCGACGGCCAAGGGGGGCTGGCGCCCACGCTGACGGCGGTCGTGCGCGAACAGGGACTGACGCCGGCACTGCGCGCGCAGCTCGACGCCCTGTTCGACAGCCTGGCGGCGGCCCACATCATCGTCAATGACGTCTCGGGCGGCAACATCGTCGTCGGCAGCAATGCGCAGGGCCGGCAGGGCATGTACCTGGTCGACGGGTTCGGCAACAAGCAGGCCGTGCCGTTTTACGCGATGAGCAAGCGGCTCAATGCGCGGCGCCTGCAGCGCAAGTACCAGGAATTGCTCGACGAACTGCAGCGCCACACCGGGCGCGTGGCCGGGTTTGCGGCCGGCCAAGGCGCGGTGCCGGCCGGCACGCGCGCCGAAGCGACTCAGTCCAGCGGCCGTCCGCAGCGATCGACCCGCCAATAGTCCACGCCCGGGACCTGGCCGCGGCGGGCAGGATTGCGGGTGCAGCATGCTGCATATGCCGCATCCACATAGCGGTACGGCAAATGCTCGTCGCGGCCGGCCGGTATGCCCAGCCGACGGGCGCGCAACAGCACGGGCGGGCGCTCGCCCACGTCGTCGACGAAGAATGTGGCGGGATCGAAGCGCTTGGCATCCCAATCCGGCACTTTCAATCCCAGCGACTTGCACAGCAGCGTCTGCCCGGCGCACAGGCCGGCGATCGGCCGGGGCCGGCCGGCAGCATCGGGATTGAGCGCCTGCATGCGCTGCAGCGCCTCGGGCCCCGACCAATCGTCCAGCCACGGATAGCCGGACTTGATCAGCACGGCATTGCCCGGGCCGGCGGCACTGATGTTGAGCGAATCGCCGCCGCGCGCGTAGTACATGTAAATGGCGCCGCCATCCATGAAAAGAGCGCGGCGCTTGTGCGTGTAGCCGAGCGAGGCATGGCTGCCCTTTTCGCGCAGGTAGTAGGCCTCGGTCTCGATGATGCGCGCCGACAGCCACAACTGGCCCATTCGCCGGCGCAACACCATGCCGACGAGTTCCCGGGCCACCTGCTCGGCGTCGCGATCGAAAAACGCATCCGGCAGCGGGCGCATCGGCCGCCGCCCGCCGGGGTCAGGCAAAGCGTTCCTGGTAGCGCTTCTCGGAGAATCCAACGCCGACCTCGCCCGAATCATCCACCGCCACCGGGCGGCGCACCAGTGCCGGATATTCGGCGATCAGCGCCGTCCACTCGGCGTCGCTAGCCGGCGCCTTGCGGTCTTGCGGCAGGTTGCGCCAGGTCATGGATGCGCGGTTGACGAGCTTTTCCCATCCGCCCAACTGGCGGGCCCACTTCGCCAGCGTCCTGGCCGGCACGGGCCGGTCGCGGTAATCGACGAATTCGTGCGTGATGCCGTGCGCGTCCAGCCATTGGCGCGCCTTGACGCAGGTCGAGCACTTGGCCAGGCCGTACAGGGTAAGGGTCATGCCGTCTCCTTGCGCTTTTGCATGCGGTGAGCGGCCACCACGCACAGGCCCACCGCAAGGATGAAGAGGGAGGCCAGCGCGTTGACCTCGGGCTTGAGGCCCAGGCGCACGCGCGAGAAGATTTCCGGCGACAGCGGCGTGTATCCGGGGCCGGAAAGGAAGGAGGCAACCACCACGTCGTCCAGCGACAAGGTAAAGGACAGCAGCCAGGCTGCGCCCAGCGCCGGCGCGATCAGCGGCAGCGTGACCAGGAAAAACACCTTCAGTGGCGGCGCGCCCAGGTCCTGCGCCGCCTCCTCGAACGAACGGTCCAGATCGCGCACGCGCGACTGGATGATGACCGCCACGTAAGCCGTGCACATGACGGTGTGCCCGACCCAGATGGTGAACATGCCACGCTGCGAAGGCCAGCCGAACAGCGAATCCATCTCGACGAACATCAGCAGCAGCGAAATGCCCAGCACCACTTCCGGGATCACCAGCGGAGCGCTGACCATCCCCACGTACAGGGAAAATCCGCGAAAGCGCCCCATGCGGGCCAAGACGTAGCCGGCCCAGGTGCCGATGATGACGGCCGCCGTGGCCGTCAGCGCGGCAATGCGCAGCGACAGCCATGCCGCCGACAGCAGCACGTCATCGTTGAACAGCTCGCGGTACCAGCGCAGCGAAAAACCCGACCAGGTATTGACCATGGACGAGTCATTGAAGGAAAAGACGATCAGGCTGACGATGGGTATGTACAGGAAGGCGAAGCCCAGCCCCAGCGCCAGCATGCGCAGCCAGGGGCTGCACTCGCCGGCAGCAGCCACGCGGCGCGCGCTCATTGCCAACCCTCCCGCCGCCGGTCGACTTGGCGGGCCTGCACTTGCTGCAAGAGCGCAAGGGGCACCAGCAGCAGCAGCACCATGACCACGGTGATGGAGGCGGCCATGGGCCAGTCCGTATTGGCGAAGAACTCGTTCCACATCACCCGGCCCATCATCAGGGTGTTGGCCCCACCGAGCATTTCGGGAATGACGAACTCACCCACGCAGGGGATGAAGACCAGCATGGCGCCGGCGATCACGCCCGGGCGCGACAGAGGCAGCGTCACGCGCAAAAAGGCCTGCCACGGCCGCGCGCCCAGGTCGTAGGCGGCTTCGAGCAGCCTCGGGTCAAGCTTGACCAGCGTCGCGTACAGCGGCAGGATGAAGAAAGGCAGGTAGGCGTAGACCATCCCGATGTATACGGCCAAGTCGGTGCGGTAGATCTCCAGCGGCGCATCGATCAGGCCCAGCGCCATCAGCGCATTGTTGAGCAGGCCGTCGTTGCGCAGGATGCCCACCCACGCGTAGACCCGCAGCAGCAGCGAGGTCCAGAACGGCAGGATGACGCCCAGCAGCAGCAGGTTGCGTGTCGCTGGCGAAGACCGGGCAATGTAGTAGGCGATCGGATAGCCGATCAGCATGCAGCACAGCGTGGTGACCGCAGCCATCTTGAGCGAGTTCGCATAGGTCGCCAGGTACAGGCTGTCGGAGAACAGCATCGCGTAGCCGCGCAGGTGCAGCGTCAGCTTGATGGCCTCGTCCTCGAACTGGGCCAGCGGCGTATATGGCGGCACCCCGAACTGCAGGTCGGCAAAGCTGATCTTGACCACCAGCAGGAAAGGCACGAGCAGCACCAGGACCAGCCACGCGTAGGGCGGCACGACGGCCAGCGCGCGGGGCCCCGGCAGGCGCGGGCGCGGCGCCCGGCTCATGACGCCAGCACCTTGGCGCTGTCCGGATCCCAGCCGACGAAGACTTCATCGTCCAGGCCGGGCGCATCCGATTGCGCCAGCGTCAGGCTGGGCACGCTGGCTTCGACCACTTTGCCCGAATCCAGACGGATGTGATAGAGCGCGTGGCTGCCCAGCCACGCCATGTGGCTAACCACCCCGCGGGCCCAGTTGTATTCGCCTTGCGGCTGGGTGCGGCTGACCACCACCCGCTCGGGCCGGATCGAGACGTGCACTTCCATGCCCAGCGGCTCGCTCACGCCGTGGCTGACGAAAAGCGGCCGGGGCAGCTCGTCGCACTCGATGGCGATGTGATCGGGCTCGTCCACGACGATGGTGCCGGTAAAGAGGTTGGCCGAGCCGATGAAGCCGGCGACGAAGCGTGATACCGGGAAATCATAGACCTCGCGCGGCGTGCCGTACTGCACGATCTGGCCGTCGGTCATGACCGCAAGCCGGTCGGCCATGGTCATGGCCTCTTCCTGGTCGTGGGTGACCATCACGCAGGTCACGCCGACCTGCTCGAGGATGCGCGCCAGTTCGATCTGGGTCTTCTGCCGGATCTGCTTGTCCAGCGCGGACATGGGTTCGTCCAGCAGCAGCAGCTTGGGCCGCTTGACCAGGCTGCGCGCCAGCGCCACGCGCTGCTGCTGGCCGCCCGACAGCTGGTGCGGCTTGCGCCGCGAGTATTGCGCCATCTGGACCAGGTCCAGCGCCTCGAAGACGCGATCATGGATTTCGGCGCGCGGCACGCCTTCCTGGCGCAGGCCGAAGGCGACGTTGGCCTCCACGGTCATGTGCGGAAACAGCGCGTACGACTGGAACATCATGTTGACCGGCCGCCTGTACGGCGGCACGTCGGTGATGTCCTCGCCATCGAGCAGGATGCGCCCGGACGTCGCGCGCTCGAATCCGGCCAACATGCGCAGCAGCGTGGACTTGCCGCAGCCCGAGCTGCCCAGCAGCGCGAACAGCTCGTTGCGCCTGACGCTCAGGTTGACCGAACGCACGGCGACCGTGTCGCCGAATATCTTGACCAGGTCGACCAGCCGGACGAACTCGTCCGGGTCGCCGGAATATTGCTGGGCCGGCATGCGGCTGTCGGCCATGATCGCTACCGTCCCGACTTCAGTTCTGCCCACAGCCGGGTCTGCAGCCGCTGGACCGGCAGCGGCTGGGGCTTGATGACGAACAGCGTCTTGGCCACCTCAGGCGGCGGATAGATCATCGGGTTGTCGGCCACTTCCTTGTCCACGTACTTGCGCGCCTCTTTGTTGGCGTTCGGATAGAACATGTGGTTGGTGATGGCCGCATGCACCTGCGGGGTTTCGATGTAGTTGATGAAGGCATGCGCCGCGTCGACATTGGGCGCATCCTTGGGGATGGCCATGGTGTCGAACCAGGCCGGCGCCCCGCCCTTGGGGATGTAGTAATCGATCTTGTAGTCGCGCTTGGCTTCCTTGGCGCGCCGGCCGGCGATCAGCACGTCGCCCGAATACCCGTAGACCATGCACAGGTCCCCCGCGGCCAGCTCGTCGATGTAGCCCGAAGAACTGAACTGGCGGACATAGGGCCGGATGGTCTTGAGCAGCGCCAGCGCCTCGCGGTAGTCCTCGGGCTTGCTGCTGTTGGGGTCCTTGCCCAGGTAATGCAGCACGGCCGGGAACACCTGGGCGGCCTCGTCCAGGATGGAAATGCCGCAACCTTGCAGCTTGGCGGCGTTTTCGGGCTTGAACAGCATGTCCCAGCTGCCCAGGTCGGCGTCCGCGCCCAGCGCCTCGCGCGCGCGGGTGACGTTGTAGCCCAGTCCGTTGGTGCCGTAGCCCCAGGGCACCAGGTACTGGTTGCCGGGGTCGACCTCGGCTACCAGGGCCATGATGTCCGGGTCCAAATATTTCCAATTGGGGATCTTGGACTTGTCCAGCTTCTGGAACAGGCCGCCTTCGATCTGGCGGGCCGCATAATGGGTGGAGGGGACGACCACGTCATAGCCGGACTTGCCCGTCAGCAGCTTGGCCTGCAGCGTGTCGTTGCTGTCGTAGACGTCGTAGCGCACCTTGATGCCGGTAGCCTTTTCGAAGCCGGGCAAGGTGTCGGGCGCGGTGTACTCGGCCCAGTTGTAGACGTTGACGATCTGGTCCTGCGCCGCCGCGCCGAACGCCGCGGCCGTCAATGCCGCGCCGAGCGCGGCGCGCACGCAGCGATACGCCGCCGAGAATTCCATCGCATTCCCCCTGCAGAAACCCGGATGTTTCGAAAAAAGCAAAATGATAAAGCCTTTTACCTATGGGGCCTACCCGACGACGCCGGCGTCCCAGGCCGACCGGTAGGCCTGGGCAAGCACCTGCCAGGCCCGGTCGCCGCGCTCGCCGGCCAGCTTGGCCATGGAGCGCCGCAAGCGACGCAGATTGGCCTCGCGCGCCGCGTCGCTGAGCCGCGCCAGGCGCCGCCCGCGGTCGAAATCGATCAGCCACGCCGCGCCGGCTGGGTCCAGCAGCACGTTGTACGCGTTCAGGTCCGCATGCCAGACGCCGGCGCGGTGCATGCGGGCGATGGCCTGCGCCGCTGCCTGGCAAGACGCGCCGTCGTCCATCACCTGGGCCAGGGCGCGCGCGCCGGCGATGCGCTCGACCAGGATGGCCCCGGCGTAGAAAATGCCGCGCCGCCAGTAGGCCGCCGCCAGCGGCCGTGGCACGGGCAGTCCTTCGCGCCACATGGCATGCAGCAGCCGGAATTCGGCGAAGCTGCGCGTGCGTGCCTCGCCCAGCCACAGGTAGTCGCGTCGCCCCAGCTTGGCCGTCAGGCCGCCGCGGCGGTAGCGGCGCAGTACGGCTGCGCCGGCATCGCCGTGCACGAACCACGCGGCGCTGCGCCCGCCCTCTCCGACCTGCACCGCCGCCTGCCCATAGCTGGCAGGATCGAGCAGCGCCGGCGCCGGCGCGGCCACCCGCTGCCGATCAAACAACATGGCGCCGCCGCGCCAGGCCAAGCGCCCTGGTTCGAATCCGCGCGTATCCTCGTGCATGTCAGCCCTCACGGTTGCGCATCCAATCGGCCACTGCATAAAAGTCATGCATCAGGCGCTCGGCCAGCGGCGCGGCCACGCCCTGGTCGCGCAGCGCGCGCTCCATGCACGCCAGCCACAGGTCGCGCGCGCGGGTATCGATGGCAAACGGCAGATGGCGCGCCCGCAGCCGCGGATGGCCATAGCGCTGCACGTACAGGCTGGGGCCGCCCAGGTAGCCACACAGGAACATCCAAAGCTTGTCGCGCGCCGCATCCAGGCTGGGACCATGCAGGGCGCGCAGCGGCGCCAAGTCCTCGTCCATGTCCATCAGGTCGTAGAAACGGTCGACCAGGGCGCGTACGCCGGCCTGGCCACCCAACTGTTCGTACGGCGTGCGGGCGGGGTCGGCCGGCGCCACGGCCGTATCGCGCAAATTCGTCGTCATCATGCCTGCCTCAAGGTGACCAGCGGTGGCGTGCGCAAGACGCCGCGCAAGGCAAGCGCGCCGGCTGCCCATGCGGCCAGCATGCCCGCTCCCGCAGAGACCAGCCAGGGCCACCACGGCCGCCCCAAGTCGATCTCGAATACGTAACTGGCCAGGGCCCAGGCCACCGCCATCGCGCCTGCCGCGGCCAGCAGCCCGGCCAGGGCACCCGCCGCAAGGAGCTCGATGCGCTGCGCGCGCACGAGCTGCCCCCGCGTGGCGCCCAGTGCCCGCAGCAGGGCCGCTTCATGTACCCGCTCGTCGCGGGTGGCCGACAGCGCCGCGGCCAGCACGACCAGGCCGGCGCCGAGCGTAAAAACGAACAGCAGCTGCACCGCAGCCGTGACGCGATCGAGCACTTCGCGCAGCTGCGCAAGAATGGCGCCGACGTCAAATACCGTCAGGTTGGGAAACTCGCGCACCAGGCGCCGCGGCAGGTCGGCCTGCTGCGGCGGCAGGTAAAACGACGTCAGCCAGCTCTGCTGCTCACCGCCCAGGGCCACCGGCGACATCAGGGCAAAAAAATTCACGTTCATGCTGTCCCAGTCGACGCGGCGGATGCTGGTGACGGCAACCTGCACCGTGCGGCCGGCCACGTCAAAGCGCAGGTGATCGCCCAGGGCGATGCCCAGCGACCGGGCCAATCCCTCTTCCAGCGACACCTCCGCCGCCTGCGGATCCAGGTCGCGCCCCTGGACGATAACGTTGTAGCGCGGCACCGCCTCGGCATAGGAAAGGTTGAAATCCCTGTCGACCAGCCGCTTGGCGCGCGCGTCCGCGTAATCGGCGGGCGACACCGGACGGTCGTTGATCGCCACCAGCCGGCCGCGGATCATGGGCCAAAGCCGCACCTGGCCCAGGCCGGCCTCGGCCAGCCGCTCGGCGACCGGCCCGCGCTGGTCCGGCTGGATGTTGATCAGGAAACGATTGGGGGCATTGGCCGGCAGCGAGCGCTGCCAGCCAGCAATGAGGTCGGTGCGCGTGATCGCGAGCAGGACGAGGGCCATCAGCCCCATGGCCAGCGCGCATACCTGTGCAAGCGTCGCGCCGCGCCGCCTGACCATGCCTGCCAGCGCAAAGCGCAGCGCCGGCATGGCCGGCACGGCCGCACGTGCCCGGCCGAGCAGGGCCAGCGCCAGCGCGCCCGCTGCGCCAAAGGCCGCGAAAGCGGCGAGGAAACCGCCTGCGACCACGGCACCCAGGCGCAGGTCGCCGGCGAACCACCAGAGCAACGCGCCAAAGCCGGCAGCGCCCAGCGCGTAACCTGCCACGTGGCGGCGCGAGGCCCCGGCCGCGTCCCGGCGCAGCACCCTTGCCGGAGAGACGTCGAGCAACCGCGACAGTGGCGGCAAGGCAAAGCCCAGCAGCAGCCACACGCCGGTCAGCAACCCTTGCGCGGCCGGCGTCCAGCCAGCGGCCGGAAGCTCGACGCCGACCAGGTCTCCCAAGGCGGCGATCAGCGCTGCGTGCGCCGCGTAGCCGAGCGCGCTGCCGGCAAGCGACGCCGCGACGCCGACGATGGCGAACTCGGCCGCCAGCAAGCCCGTCAGCCACGTCCGCGACGCACCCAGGCAGCGCATCACCGCCACCCCGTCGACGTGGCGCAGCGCGTAACGCCGCGCGGCCAGCGCCACCGCCATGGCCGAGATCATCACGGCCAACAGGGCCACCAATGCCAGGAAGCGCTGGGCGCGATCAAGCGCGCGGCGCACTTCCGGGCGCCCCGACTCCAGCGTCTCGATGCGCTGGCCGCGCGCCAGGCGCGAGGCGAGCCAGTCGCGGAAATCGTCGACCGCCTCTGGCCGGCCTGCCACGAGCAGGTTGTACTCGACCCGCGCCCCGGGCGCGAGCAGCCCGGTCGCGGGCAGGTCGCGCGCGTTGATCAGCAGTCGCGGAGCCACGTTGACGAACTGCATGCCGCGGTCGGGCTCATAGGCGATGATGCGCTCGACCCTGAATGCGGCATCGCCCAGGGTCAGCTCGTCGCCCACGTCCGCACCCAGCATGGCCAGCAGTTGCGCGTCGGCCCAGGCCGTGCCAGGCGCGGGCGCCCCGTCCGGGGTCGAGCGCGGCGGCCCGCCCGGCGCATCGGCCGTGCGCAGCTCGCCGCGCAGGGGATAGCCTGGCTCCACCGCCTTGACGGCGGCCAATTGGGCGCGGTCGCCGGCGCCGGCCATGGAGGGAAACTGCCAAGTGCGCACCGCCGCCAGGCCACGCCTGGCGGCCTCGTCGGCCAAGGCCTCGCCCACCGGCGAATCGGATTCGAGCACCAGGTCCGCCCCCAGCATCCGGGCCGCGTCGCGCACCAGCGCCGCGCCGACGCGGTCGGCCAGGAAGCCGACGCTGGTGACCGCCGCCACGGCGATCACCAAGGCCAACCCGAGCAGGCGCAGTTCGCCGGCGCTTGCGTCGCGCAATGTCATGCGCCAGGCCTGCGCGAGGATGCCGCGCGCAGCGCGCCGGACGGGCGTGGCGACGGCTGGCGCCGTGCAGGAAGGCATCATGGGGCAAACCCTTCAGGAAGGGAAAGGGAAAATGCCGCTATCATGGGCGGCCGGAAGGTACCGCCGACGGGCGGAGGGTACCGATATTCTAAGAAACCCCAGGAGATGAGACCCATGCGCAATTTCCTTTCCGCATCGCTGGCGGCTTGCGTGGCCGCCGCCGCACTGGCCGCGGCGCCCGCCGCCTCGGCGCAGACCACGCTGCGGATGGCCTACGCCCTGTCGACCAATTCGCACTACGGCGCCGGCGGCGAAGCCTTTGCCAAATCCGTCGAGCAGGCCAGCGACGGCAAGTTCAAGATACAGCAGTTCCCCAACAGCGCCCTGGGCGGTGAGCGCGAGGTGATCGAGGGCCTGCAGATCGGCACCATCGACCTGGCCATCGTCTCGACCGGCGCGACGCTGAACTTCGTGCCCGAAACCGGCGTGTTCGACATCCCATTCCTGCTGCGCGACCTGGAACACGCCCGCAAAGTGCTGGACGGCCCTATTGGACAAGACATGCTGGCCAAGTTCCCGCAACGCGGCATCGTGGCGCTGGCCTGGGGCGAACAGGGCTTTCGGCACCTGACCAACAATGTGCGCCCGGTGCGCACGCCCGCCGACGCCAAGGGCCTGAAGATCCGCACCACCGAAAACCCGGTGCACATCGCCGCCTTCCGCAGCATTGGCATCCTGCCCACGCCCATGGCCTGGCCCGAAGTGGCCACGGCGCTGCAGCAGGGCACGATAGACGGACAGGAAAACCCCTTGTCGGTCATCACCTCGGCCAAGCTGTCGCAGCTGCAAAAGCATCTGTCGCTGACCGCCCACGTCTATGGCCCGGCCCTGGTCCTGATGTCGCCCTCGGTCTACGACGGCCTGCCCGATGACCAGAAAAAGATGTTCCAGCAAGCCGGCCGCGCCGCCGCGCAAGCCATGCGCGATTTCGTGGACAACGTCGAACGCACCGGCGTCGAGCAACTCAAGAAGGAAGGCATGCAGGTCGTGGAGGACGTCGATACCGCCGCGTTCGCAGCCGCCGTCGAGCCCGTCTATCCCGAGTACTACAAGAAGTACGACAAGGGCCTGATCCAGGCCATACGCGACACCAAGTAGGCCGCCAGGCCTGCAGCTGGCCGCCGCAGCGGGCGCGTGTGCCCGTGGCGACGGCCAGCCGCGCATGCGAGGACAACGCCATGCAAGTTTTCAGTGCGATCGACCGCTGGGTGGTCCGCACGGTTTCCGCCGTGGCCCAGGCCCTGCTGGTCGTGGCCGTGGGCGCCGGGTTCTACCAGGTGCTCGCCCGATTCGTCCTGCAATCGCCGGCGGACTGGAGCGAAGTCCTGACGCGCGCCGTGCTGATCTGGGCCGTGCTGCTCGGCGTGGCGCTGGCCTTCCGGCAAGGCGCCATGATCAGCGTGGCCGTGCTGCGCAATGCGCTGGGTGCGCGCGGCCGCTGGCTCGACAGCTTGGTTTCGGCCATCTGCATCGGCTTTTTGCTGTTCATGGCCTGGGTGGGCGGCCAGATGACCTGGCGGGTGCGGTTCCAGACCGTGCCCAGCCTGGACATCTCCATTTCATGGATTTACCTGGCGATCCCGGTCGGCACGACGCTGGCCGCGCTGGCCGTGCTGGCGCGTTGGCTGGAAGGCCCGGACACGGCCGCCGACGTGCCCGGCGAAGCACAGGGCTGAAGGGGGAGCGACATGCCGCAAGTCATGATCCTTTCCATGCTCGTGTTCTTCGCCGTATCGGTGCCGGTGGCGGTATCGATCGGATTGTCCAGCCTGCTGGGCGTGGCGGTCTCGGGCAACCTGACCTGGTTGGTGGTGGCCCAGCAAATCTATGCCGCGTTGGACAAATACCCGCTGGTCGCCGTGCCGTTTTTCATTTTGGCCGGCAACCTGATGGAGGCCGGCGGCATCTCCGAGCGCATGGTCGAGTTCGCCAAGAGCGTGGTCGGCGGCGTGCAGGGCGGGCTGGCGTGCAGTTGCGTGCTGACCTGCATGATCTTCGCGGCCGTGGCGGGATCGAGCGTGGCGACCACCTTTGCGGTGGGCGCCATCCTGATCCCGGCCATGGTGCGCCATGGCTACCCCGCCCCGTTTGCCGCATCGCTACAAGCCACCGCCGCCGAGCTCGGCGTGGTCATCCCACCCTCGATCCCGCTCATCCTGTTCGCGGTGTCGACCGACACATCGACCGGAGAACTGTTCATCGCGGGCATCGGCCCGGGCATCCTGATCGGCCTGGCGCTCATGCTCTACGTGTGGCTGTACGCACGCCGCAACGGGGTGGGCAAGCTCGACGGAGAGGGTCGGATGCCGCTCGGACGCGCGTTCTCGCATGCCTGGCTTGCCTTGCTGATGCCGGTCATTATCCTGGGCGGCATTTACGGCGGGGTCTTTACGCCGACCGAAGCGTCGGTCGTCGCGGTGGTCTACGCGGTCATCATCGGCATGTTCGTCTACCGGCGCATCGACCTGCGCGTGCTGTCGGCGACACTGCGCCGCTCGGTGATCGCGACGGCGGTGATCATGTTCATCATCGCCAACGCGGGCGTGTTCAGCTTCCTGCTCAACCGGGCGGGCGTGCCCGATGCCCTGGGCCACTGGCTGGCCGGCATCTTCGACAGCAAGTACGGCTTCCTGGTCGGCGTGAACGTGGCGCTGTTCGTCATCGGCATGTTCATCGAGACGTCGGCTTCGATCGTGGTGCTCGCGCCGCTTTTGCTGCCGGTGGCCACGCAGTTCGGCATCGACCCCGTTCACTTCGGCATCATCATGGTCGTCAACCTGGCACTGGGCATGGTCACCCCACCCTTCGGCGTGAACCTGTTTGCCGCCTGCACCGTCAGCAAGGTGCCGCTGGAGCGGCTGGTGCGGCCGCTTGCGCCCTTCGTGGCCGTAGTACTGGCCTGCCTGGCGTTGATCACCTACGTACCGGAGCTTGCGCTGCTGCTGCGCGACCTCGCCTACGCGCGCTGATGGCTGGCTGCGCTGGCCGGACGCCGGCCCGGTCAGCGCAGCCTTTCCAGCGCCTGCTCCAGCCGGTCGACCGTCCAAATCTCCAGCCCCTCGATGGGCTGGCGCGGCGCGTTGGCCTTGGGGATCAGGGCGGTGCCAAAGCCCAGCTTGGCGGCCTCGCGCAAGCGCTCCTGCCCGCGCGGCGCCGGGCGAATCTCGCCGGCCAGGCCAACTTCGCCGAAGGCCACCAGTCCGCGCGGCAGCGGCCGGTTGCGCAGCGACGACATGATGGCCAGCAGCACCGGCAGGTCGGCTGCCGGCTCGCCGATGCGCACCCCGCCGACGGCGTTGACGAAGACGTCCTGGTCGAAGGTGGCCACGCCTGCATGGCGATGCAGCACCGCCAGCAGCATGGCCAGCCGCGTGCCCTCCAGCCCCAGCGACAACCGGCGCGGGTTGGGCACGTGCGCCGTGTCGACCAGCGCCTGGATCTCCACCAGCAGCGGCCGCGTGCCTTCCTGGGTGGCCATGACGCACGATCCGGCCACCTGCTGGTCGTGCTGCGACAAAAACAGCGCCGACGGATTGGCCACGCCGCGCAGGCCGCGGTCGGTCATGGCGAATACGCCCAGCTCGTTGACCGCGCCGTAGCGGTTCTTGAACGCGCGTACGAGCCGGAAGGACGAATGCGTATCGCCCTCGAAGTACAGGACGGTGTCGACGATGTGCTCCAACACCCGCGGGCCGGCCAATGCCCCGTCCTTGGTGACGTGGCCGATCATGACGATGGGCACACCGGTTTGCTTGGCCAGCCGGGTCAGCTGCGCGGCGCACTCACGTACCTGCGACACCGAACCGGGCGCGGAATTGAGCTCACCGGAATAAAGCGTTTGGATCGAGTCGATGACTGCCACCGCCGGCCGCTGCTGCTCGAGGGTGGCCTGGATGGCCTCCAGGCGGATTTCCGCAAGCAGGCTGACCTCGGCGGTGCGCAGTCCTAGCCTGCGCGCGCGCAGTGCGACCTGCTCGGCCGATTCCTCGCCGGTGACGTAGAGCACCCGGGCGCGCTCGGACATGGCGGCCAAGGCCTGCAGCAACAGCGTGGATTTGCCGATGCCGGGATCGCCGCCGATGAGCACGACCGCGCCGGCGACCAGCCCCCCGCCCAGCACGCGGTCGAATTCGGACAGGCCGGTGGGCATGCGCGGCAGTTCGCGCGCTTCGATGTCGGCCAGCGAGCGCACCGGGGCGGCCGTGCCCGCAAGCGGCGCAAAGCGATGCGCCGAAGGCGGCGCCGCGGCGGTTTCCTCCAGTGTGTTCCAGGCTTGGCAATGCGGGCACTGGCCTTGCCATTTGGGCGTCGTGCCGCCGCAAGCGGCGCAGGTGTAAACGGTCTTGGGTTTGGCCATGGTGGGGCAGTTTACCCGGCGCCTGCGCCAGCCAAGCGCGGCAGGCGGCGCCAGCGCGCAGGCCGTCAGCCCCGCGCCACGCCCAGGCTGCCGCCGCCGTCCACGCCCAGCACCTGTCCGGTGATGAAGCCGGCCTCGTCCGACAGGAAAAAGGCGATGGCCGCCGCGACCTCGCTGGGCGTGGCCAGCCGCCCCATGGGAATGGAGGCTAAAGCGTGTTTTTCCGCTTCGCTGCCGACCGGGTGGTTCTGCCGGAAGAGCTCGGTCTCCACCGGCCCGGGCGCCACCGCGTTGACGGTGATGCCGTAGGGGGCAAGCTCGATCGCCCAGGTGCGCGTGCAACCGACCAGTGCGCTCTTGGCCGCGGAATAGGCCGTACGGTCCTGCGCGCCCCAGATGACGCGGCTGCACACGTTGACGATGCGTCCGGCGCGGCGCGCCTTCATGGTTTCGGTAAAGGCCTGCGTGACCTGCACCGCCACGCGCACGTTCAAGTCCAGCACCTGGTACAGCGCCGCCAGGTCGACGCTGCCCAAGGGCTGCGGCATGACCAGGCCAACGTTGTTGACCACGCCGTCTATGGGAAACTTCTCGCGGATGACGTGCAGCAGGTCCTGGGTCTGGCCCGCATCGGTCAGATCGCACTCGTAGAGGTAGCCGGGGAAATCCACTTCGGATGTGTGCCGGGCAATGCCCACCACGTGGCAGCCTTGGTCGGCCAGCCGCTGGCTAAGCGCCCAGCCTATGCCCTTGGTGGCGCCGGTCACCAACACGCACATGTCTTTCACTGCGTTCCTCCATCGGGGAAGCGGTCGGCCTGGCCGTCCGCGAAGGGGCAAACTTGCCCGGAAAGACCGGCCGCGTCAATCCCGGCTGACCGTGCGCACCGGCATGCGCCCTGGCCAGCCGCGGCACAGCAGCCCATGGCCTATGGTGCCCGCCGATCGCGCCACCTCATCGATAGGCATGCCGACACCCCCGCGGCGGCGTGCGTGGCCGAGTGTCGGCGAACCATGCCCAGGTTATGGGCCATGGCCGATATCGATACCGTGGCGGGTATGAGGCCGGGATGGAAACTATCCTGCAGGCCGCCAGTCTACTGCAGGCCGCGCGCCGCGCGGGCGCCTTACGCCGGCGCGGCCGAGGGCGCCTGGCCCGAGCCACTAAAATCGTGGGCCCTGAATGGATGTTCCACCCCGATGGCATGGCCGTTGACCATTACGAGAACTTTCCCGTAGCGTCGCTTTTGCTGCCGGCGCGGCTGCGTGGCGCGGTAAAGGCCATCTATCGCTTTGCGCGCAGCGCCGACGACCTGGCCGACGAGGGACAGGCCGCGCCCGAAGAACGGCTGCGCGCGCTTGCGGCCTACCGCGCCGAGCTGCACCGCATCGGCCTGGGGCCGGCCGGCGGCGGCCCGGACCCGGATCCCGCGCTGGCGCAGATCTTCGCGCCGCTGGCCGATGCCATCGCCCGACACCAACTGCCGCTGGCGCCCTTTTACGACCTGCTGTCGGCCTTCGAGCAGGACGTGCGGGTCGCGCGCTACGAGACCTACGATGCGCTGCTCGATTACTGCAGCCGCTCGGCCAATCCGGTCGGCCGGCTGATGCTGCATCTGTACGGCGCAGCCAACGACGATAACCTGCGCCTGGCCGACGCCATCTGCACAGGCCTGCAGCTGGCCAATTTCTGGCAGGACGTGCGGCTGGACTGGAACAAGGGGCGCGTTTACGTGCCGCAAGAGGAGCTGCGCCGCCACGGGCTGTCCGATGCGGACATCGCCCGCCAGGCCGTCACGCCCGCCTGGTCGGAAATGATGCGCGCCCAGACCGCGCGCGCCCGCGCACAGTTGCAGTCAGGCGCGCCGCTGGCCGGCCGCATCGGCGGCCGCATCGGCCTGGAACTGCGGCTGGTGGTACAAGGGGGCTTACGCATACTCGAATGCATCGATGCCACGGGCGGCGACGTGTTCCTCAAGCGCCCCGAGCTGGGTCCGCGCGACTGGGCCGTCATGCTGTGGCGGGCGTGCCGGGCCGCACCCTGGAACACTGAGACGAATCCCCGATGAGCCCCGACGAATACTGCCAGGAAAAGGCCGCCCGCAGCGGTTCGAGCTTTTATTACGCCTTTCTATTCCTGCCGCCGGAGCGGCGCCGCGCCATCACCGCGCTGTACGCGTTTTGCCGCGAAGTCGACGACGTCGTCGACGAATGCAGCGACCCGCAGGTCGCCCGCATCAAGCTGGCTTGGTGGCGCACGGAGCTGGATCGCATGTTCGACGGTGCGCCGGAGCATCCGGTCACGCGCGCGCTCGCCCCGCACCTGCAGGCCTACGGCATCACCCGGGAGCGGCTGCATGCGGTCATCCGCGGCATGGAAATGGACCTGGAGCAAAGCCGCTACCTCGACTGGCCCGGACTTCGCACCTATTGCTGGCATGCGGCCGGCGTGGTCGGCGAGCTGTCCGCGGGCGTATTCGGCTACACCGACCCGCGCACGCTCGTCTATGCAGAAAAGCTCGGCCTGGCCTTCCAGCTGACCAACATCATCCGCGACGTCGGCGACGATGCGCGACGCGGCCGCATTTATCTGCCCATCGATGAGCTGCAGCGCTTCGACGTCAAGGCCGCCGACGTGCTCAACGCCCGCCACTCGGAGCGCTTCGAGGCGCTGATGCGCTTCCAGGCCGAGCGCGCCCGGGCCTTGTACCGGGAGGCGGTGCTAAACCTGCCCGAGGCCGATCGCCGTGCCCAGCGGCCCGGCCTGATGATGGCAGCCATCTACCACGCCCTGCTCGAGGAAATCGAACGCGAGCGGTGGCAAGTGCTGGACCAGCGCATTTCGCTTACGCCGGTGCGCAAGCTGTGGCTTGCCTGGAAAACCTGGGTCAGCGGCGGGCGCGGCGTGGTGCGCCGGCTGTCGCGCACGTGAGCGCAGCCAGCGGCATGCGCGTGGCGGTCGTCGGTGCGGGCTGGGCGGGGTTGGCCGCCGCTACGCGCCTTCACGACGCCGGCTGCGCGGTCACGGTCTACGAAGCGGGCCGCGTACCCGGCGGGCGCGCGCGCCGCGTGGCGCACGATGGCGGCGCCTCGCTGGACAACGGCCAGCACATCCTCCTGGGCGCCTACACCGAAACGCTGGCGCTGATGCGCCGGCTGGGCCGTGACCCGCAGGCGCTGTTCCTGCGCACGCGACTGTGCCTGGAACGCCTGGATGGATCGTTTCGCCTGGCCGCCCCCGACCTGCCCGCGCCGCTGCACGCAGCGGCCGCCCTGGCAGGCGCCCGGGGACTGTCACTGGACGAACGGCTGGCTGCGCTGCGGCTGATGCGGCGGCTGCGTGCCGCCGGCTGGAGCGTGCCGCCGGGTTCGACGGTGGCGCAGCTGCTACGCCGCCACGACCAGCCCGAGCCGCTGTGCGAAAAACTGTGGACACCACTGTGCGTGGCCGCGCTCAATACCGAGCCCGCATTGGCCTGCGCGGCGCTTTTCGCGGCGGTGCTGCGCGACGGCCTGGCCGGCTCGGCGCGGGCCAGCGACATCCTGTTGCCGCGCGTCGACCTGTCCGAACTGTGGCCCGATGCGGCAGCAGCGCGGGTGCAATGGCGTCCCGGCCATGCCGTGCGCGCGCTGCGCGCGGAAAACGACCAGGCTGTGCTGGTCGACGGGCAAGCGTATGACGCCGCGGTACTGGCCGTTGCGCCGACGGTCGCCGCGGCGCTGCTGGCCGGGCTGCCCGGGCGCGATGGCTGGCCTGGGCTGGAGGCAGCGCTGCGCGCCTTTGCCCATCGGCCCATCGCCACCGTGACGCTGGCGCTGGCCACGCCATGGCGCCTGCCCCGGCCCATGATGATGCTGCGCGAAGATCCCGCCCGCGGCCACGTAGGCCAATGGGTTTTCGACCGCGCCGCGCTCATGGGACGGCGCGACGCGGGCGAGCTGGCCGTGGTCGTCAGCGTCGCGGACGGCATGCCTGGCCGTGCCGATGCCGCGCGGCTACTGGCCGAACAGGTGCGCGAGCAGGCGGCGCGGCGCCCGCGCGGCCTGGCGCCCATGCCACCGGTCAAGGACAGCACCTGCATCGTCGAGAAGCGGGCCACCTTTGCCGCCGTGCCCGGATTGGCGCGCCCGGCCCAGGGAACACCCTGGCCCCGGGTGGCGCTGGCCGGCGACTGGACCGATACCGGCTACCCGGGCGTGCTGGAAGGCGCGGTGCGCAGCGGCCTGGCCGCCGCGGGCGTGCTGCTCAGGAACCTGCGCGCGCGGTGAGCAAGCCCAACGCCGTCAACGACAACGATCCTGCCAGGCTGGCCGCCGCGTAGCCGGCTGCGCGCAAGTAGGCCCCGCCCTCGATCATGGCGACAGTCTCGGCCGAAAACGTGGAAAACGTCGTCAGCGCGCCCAAAAAACCAGTGACGGCCGCCAGCCTGAACCACGCGGGCCATTCCGGGTGCAGCGATACGGCGCCCAGCACCAGCCCCACCAGGTAGGCGCCGGCGAGATTGGCCGCAAGCGTGCCCCAGGGCCACGCGCCCGCATGCGCGTTCAACCACAAGGAAAGCAGCCAACGGCTCCAGGCGCCCAGGACGGCGCCGGCGGCCACGGCGAGGAAGGCGGCGGGGTTGAGCATCGACTCAGGCTCCTTTTTCAGCGCAACAGGCGGCGGCGCATCAGCACGGCTGCCAGCCAGGCTGCCGCCAGCGCCGTAACGAGCAGCTGGCCCACGTGCAGCCACGCGTGCGGCGGCACGCGGCCCAGCATCAACGGCCGGATCAGTTCGATGGCCGGCGATAGCGGCAGCAGCCGCATCGCGGCGACCAAGGCATCGGGCAGCTGCGAAGCGGGAAAGAACACGCCGGACAGGAACACCATGGGCGTTACGCCCAGGGTGAAGTAGTACATGAAAAACTCGTAGCTGCGGGCCAATGCGCAGACCACCATCGCCAGCGAAGCGAAGGCCAACCCAGCCAAGGGCAGCACCGCCGCGATCCACAGCATGGTCGGCTCGCGCGCGATGTCCAACGCGGCTGCCACCAGCAGGATGGCCAGCCCGCTCTTGACCGCCTTGGCCGTGGCCCACAGCAATTCGGCCCACACGACGTCATCCAGGTCCAGCGGCGTGTTGAGCATCGCGTCCCAGGTGCGCTGGACCTGCAGGCGGGAAAACGCGCTGTAAGTCGCCTCGAAGGTGGCGCCGTAGATTGCGCCCATGCAGATCGAGCCGGCCGACAGGAAGGTGATGTAGGGCACGCCCTCGATCGATGGCAGCAACCCGCCCAAGCCGTAGCCGAGCGCCAACAGCACGATCATGGGATCGAGCACGTCGCCGAGCACCGTGCTGGAGGCCGTCTTGCGCCAGACCAGGAAGTTGCGGCGCAAAACCGCCAGGCACAGGCGCCCCGGGCGGGGCCAGCGCCACGCCTGCGTCATGTCTCCTCCCGCATGCCGCGCCCGGTCAGGCGCAGGAACAAATCCTCCAGGTTGGCCGGGCGATGCAGGTAGCGCAGGCCACCATCGGCCAGCGCCTGCAGGATGGGGCCGGCCTGCGCGGCATAGCAAAAGGCCGTCTCGCCGCTGACTTCGATGCGCGCAGGCAGGCCCGCGCGATGCCGGGCAAGCCACTGGTGCAACCCCTCGCCGTAGATTTCCACCACCTGCGGTTCGACGTGCCGGGCGATCAGTTCGCGCGGCGTGCCCTCGGCGATGAGCCGGCCGTGGTCGATGACGCCCAGGCGATCGCACAGCCGCTCGGCCTCGTCCATGAAGTGGGTGGTCAGCAGGATGGTCTTGCCACGCGCCAGCAGCGCCTTGAGCCGCTCCCAGATCAGGTGCCGCGCCTGCGGATCCAGCCCCGTGGTCGGCTCGTCCATGACGATCAGTTCGGGATCGTTGATCATGGCGCGGGCCAGCGTCAGCCGGCGCTTCATGCCGCCGGACAGCTCACCGATGCGCGAGCGCGCCTTGGCCGCCAGCGCGGCGAACTCGAGCAGCTCCGGAATGCGCGCACGGATCGCCGCATCGCGCATGCCGAAGTAACGGCCGAACACCAGCAGGTTTTCCTCGACGGTGAAGTCCGGATCCAGGTTGTCCAGCTGCGGCACCACGCCCATGCGGGCGCGCGCCTGCCTGGCTTGGGCGGGCACGGGATGGCCCAGGACCTCGATGCGGCCGTGCTCGTACGGCGTCAGCCCAAGTAGCGTGCGCAGCGTCGTGGTCTTGCCCGCGCCGTTGGGGCCCAGCAACCCGTAGCACTCGCCGCGGCGCAGGCGCAGGGACAAGCCGTCGACGACGGTGCGCCCGCCGTAGCGCTTGACCAGGCCTTCTATGGCCAGCGACGGCTCGCCGCGGCGGGCGTCCGGATCTTGGCGTGGTTCGGGTGACGGCATGCCGGCATTCTATCCGCCAGCCCGGCCGGCCTGCACCGGATCAGGCTGCGTGGGCGACGATGTAGTCCCGCACCGCCTGGACGCTGGCGTCGACCACCTGCACGCGCTGCGGGCGCGATTCCAGGTCTTCCATGCCGGCAGGCATGGGCGCCGGCCTGCCGAGCGCCTCTTCGATGGTGTCGGAAAACTTGGCGGGCAAGGCCGTTTCCAGCACCAGCATGGGGATGCCCGGCTCGACATACTGACGCGCCACCTTGATGCCGTCGGCGGTGTGCGGGTCGACCAGCACGCCTGTGGCCTCGTAGACGCCGCGTATCGTCGCCAGGCGGTCGGCATGGGTGCTCGCGCCAGCCACGAAGCCGTAGCGGCTTTCGAAGGCGTCGCGATGGGACGACAGGTCGAAGCTACCCTGCTCGCCCAGCGCGCGCCACAGGTCCCGCACCTTGGTGCCGTCGCGCCCGACCAGGTCGAAGACGAAACGCTCGAAATTCGACGCCCGCGAAATATCCATGGAGGGGCTGGAGGTCGCGTAGGTCTGCTCGGCCGAGCGCGGGCGATAGACGCCCGTGCGGAAAAATTCTTCCAGGACGTTGTTTTCGTTGGTGGCCAGCACCAGCCGGCGTACCGGCAGCCCCATGCTGCGGGCCACGTGGCCGGCCAGGATGTTGCCGAAGTTGCCCGAAGGCACGGCGAACGACACCTGTTGGCCCGGCCCCGAAGTGGCGCGCAGCCAGCCGTGGAAGTAGTAGACGACCTGGGCGGCGATGCGCGCCCAGTTGATCGAATTGACCGCGCCCAGCCGGTAGCGCGACTTGAACGCCAGGTCTCCGGCCAGCGCCTTGACGATGTCCTGGCAGTCGTCGAAGACGCCGCGCACGGCCAGGTTATGGATGTTGGCGTCCTGCAGCGTGTACATCTGCGCGCGCTGGAAGGCGCTCATGCGTCCGTGGGGCGAGAGCATGAACACCGAAATGCCGCGCTTGCCGCGCAGGGCGTATTCCGCCGCCGACCCGGTGTCGCCCGAGGTGGCGCCCAGGATATTCAGCGTCGCGCCGCGCCGCTCGAGGACGTACTCGAACACCTGCCCCAGGAACTGCATGGCGATGTCCTTGAACGCCAGCGTCGGCCCCTCGGACAGGCCCAGCAGCGACAGCCCGTCGGCCAGCGGCCGCAGCGGCACGATGTCCTCGCTGCCGAAGACCGCCGTGTTGTAGGCCGCCCGCGTCAGCCGGGCCAGGTCGTCGGCAGGGATGTCGTCGATGAAGCGCGACAGGACTTCAGCGGCCAGCTCCGGGTATGACAGCTTGCGCCAGGACTCCAGGGTGTCGGCCGATATCTGCGGCAGCGACTCGGGCACCGCAAGGCCCCCGTCGGGCGCCAGGCCTTCGAGCAGGATGTCGGAAAACGGCTGCGGCGCCATGCCGCCGCGGGTGGAAATGTATTTCATGATCAGTTCAGGTCTTCCATGCGCAGGCGCGTAACGCTGGAAGTCACCGAAGGCAGCGCTTCGATGCGCGCGATCGCCTGGTTGACGCTGCGCTCGACCGCCTCGTGGGTCAGGAAGATGATGTCCGCGCCCGCGTCGCCGCTGGGCTGCTGGATCATCGACACGATGGAAATGCCGGCATCGGCCAAAATGCGCGCCACGTCGGCGAGCACCCCCGGCTGGTCCTCCACGCGCATGCGCAGGTAGTAGGCGCTGCGCACGTCGTCGATGGGCAGGATGGGCACGTCCGACATCGCGTCAGGCTGGAAGGCCAGGTGCGGCACCCGATGGTTGGGATCGGCCGTATGCAGGCGCGTGACGTCGACCAGGTCGGCGACCACCGCCGAGGCGGTCGGCTCCTCGCCCGCGCCCTGGCCGTAGTACAGGGTGGGCCCGACGGCATCGCCGCGCACCACCACGGCGTTCATCGCCCCCTCGACACTGGCGATCAGGCGGTGCGCCGGCACCAGCGTGGGGTGCACGCGCAGCTCGATGCCTTCGGGCCGCGCGCGGGTCAGGCCAAGCAGCTTGATGCGGTAGCCCAGGCGCTCGGCGTGCGCGATGTCCTCCTGCGCCAGGCCGGAAATGCCCTCGACGTGGGCCTTGTCAAACTGCACCGGTATGCCGAACGCGAGCGAGGCCAGCAGCGTCAGCTTGTGCGCGGCGTCCACGCCCTCGATGTCGAAGGTGGGATCGGCTTCGGCATATCCCAGGCGTTGCGCATCGGCCAGCGCCTGCTCGAAGGACAGGCCGCGCGAGCGCATCTCCGACAGGATGAAGTTGGTGGTGCCGTTGATGATGCCGGCCACCCACTGGATGCGGTTGGCCGTCAGGCCTTCCCGTATCGCCTTGATGATGGGGATCCCCCCGGCGACGGCCGCCTCGAACGCGACCATCACGCCGCGGGCCGACGCCGCGGCGAAGATTTCGTTGCCGTGCTTGGCCAGCAGCGCCTTGTTGGCGGTGACCACGTGCTTGCCGTGGCTGATGGCTTCGAGCACCAGGTCGCGCGCGAGCGTATCGCCGCCGATCAGCTCGGCGACGATGTCGATGTCGGGGTCGCGCACGACGGCGAACGGATCGCTGGAAACTTCCACCGCGTCGCCCACGCGCAGCCGCGCCTTGGCCACGTCGCGCACGGCGATGCGGGAAATCGCGATGCGCCGACCCGCGCGGCGGGCGATTTCGTCGGCGTTGCGCGACAGCACGTTCCAGGTGCCGCCCCCGACCACGCCCAGGCCCAGCAGGCCAACCTTGATGGGCTTCATTTCAACAGACCGTCCTTGCGGAACATTTCCTTGATGCCGCGCACGGCCTGGCGCGTGCGCTGTTCGTTTTCGATCAGGGCAAAGCGCACATAGTCGTCGCCGTATTCGCCAAAGCCGATGCCGGGCGAGACGGCCACCTTGGCCTCGGCCAGCAGCCGCTTGGAAAACTCCAGCGAGCCCATGGCGCGGTAGGCCTCGGGGATGTGCGCCCAGATGTACATGGACGCCTTGGGGATGTCGACTTGCCAACCCGCCTCGTGCAAGCCGCGGGCCAGCACGTCGCGCCGGCTGCGGTATTTTTCGACGACCTGGGCCACGCAGTCCTGGGGCCCGTCCAGCGCGGCGATCGAGGCCACCTGGATGGGCGTGAAAGTCCCGTAGTCGTGGTAGCTCTTGATACGCGCCAGCGCATTGACCAGTTCGCGGTTGCCCACCATGAAGCCCACGCGCCAGCCGGCCATGTTGTAGCTCTTGCTCATGGTGAAGAACTCGACGGCCACGTCGCGCGCGCCCTCGACCTGCATGATGGACGGCGCCTTATAGCCGTCGAAGCAGATGTCCGCGTAGGCCAGGTCGTGCACCACCAAAATGTCGTGCTCGCGCGCCAGCGCCACCACGCGCTCGAAAAAGGCCAGGTCCACGCACTGCGCCGTGGGATTGCTGGGAAAGCCCAGGATCATCAGCTTGGGCTTGGGGATGGACTCGCGCACCGCGCGCTCGAGTTCCTCGAAGAAATCCACCCCCGGCGTCATGCGCACCGACCGGATGTTGGCCCCGGCGATCACCGCCCCGTAGATATGGATGGGGTAGCTGGGGTTGGGCACCAGCACCGTGTCGCCGCGATCGAGCGTGGCCAGCATCAGGTGGGCCAGGCCTTCCTTGGAGCCGATCGTGACGATGGCCTCGCTGTCCGGATCGATCTCGACCTCGTAGCGCCGGCGGTACCAGTCCGATATCGCCTTGCGCAGCCGCGGGATGCCCTTGGACACCGAATAACCATGGGTGTTGGGGCGGCTGGCCGCCTCGACCAGCTTATCGACGATGTGCTGGGGCGTGGGACCGTCCGGGTTGCCCATCGACATGTCGATGATGTCCTCGCCGCGGCGCCGGGCCGCCATCTTGAGCTCGCCCGTAATGTTGAATACGTACGGCGGCAGGCGCTCTATGCGCGAGAACTTCCTCATGGCGGTTCCTCGGGAAAATCCGAAACGAAAAGGACGGTGATGGGCTTGGGGAAAACTCGTTAATCTAGCGCAAGGCCCCCGTCGCGGCAAATCGCCGCCGCTTGGCAACCCGGCGGCGCGGCGGCGCTGACGTCCGCAACGGGAGTGCGCTATCATCAATTGCACACTGCGGAGCATTTATTGAAGCTGCATACCGACCCTGCCTCTTCCCTCAATACCGTGACCGCCTACGGCGACGGTTATATCGAGGTCAATCAGGTCCGGTTCTCCCACGCGATCGCGTTCGGGCCGGAGGGCGAGATCGCTCCCTGGCCGGTGGCTGACGCCGCCGGCATCACGACCGCCCTGCTGCGCCAGGCCGCGCGGCTGCCCGAAACGGCAGCCGATCCCCTAGCCTTCCTGGATGCGGGCGAAGACGCCCCGCCTGCGCTGCCGCCCGATGCGCCCGAGGTCGTGCTCGTGGGCACCGGCGCGCGGCAGCGTTTTCTTGCCCCCGACATCCTGCGCCCGCTGATCGCTGCCGGCATCGGCGTGGAGACCATGGACACGCGGGCCGCTGCCCGCACCTACAACATCCTGATGGCCGAAGGCCGACGCGTGGTCGCGGCCCTGATCCCCACCGGAGAGTCCGCCACATGATGACTGCGGTCATAGGCAAGCCCGCCCCCAATTTTTCTGCCGAAAGCACCATCGGGCCGATCCGCCTGGATGAATGCCTGGGACGCGCCGTGGTGCTGTACTTCTACCCCAAGGACAACACGCCGGGCTGCACCGCCGAAGGCCAGGATTTCCGCGACCTCTACCAGGAATTCCTGGCCGCCAGTTGCCTGGTGATCGGCGTGTCCAGGGATACGCTGAAGTCCCACCAGAATTTCTGCGCCAAGTACGGCTTGCCCTTTCCGTTGATCGCCGACACGGACGAGACCGTCTGTAACCTATACGGCGTGATCAAGCAAAAGAACATGTACGGCAAGCAGGTGCGCGGCATCGAACGCAGCACCTTCCTGATCGACGCCCAGGGCAAGCTCGTACAGGAGTGGCGCGGCGTCAAGGTGCCCGGCCACGCGCGCGAAGTCCTGCAGGCCGCGCGCAGCATAGGCTAGGCGAGCCGCCCCGCACCGCTTTCCGGATTCCACCACCACAGAGGACGCCCATGCCGCTGCCGAAGTTGCCCACCCGTCCGGCTGCCATCCTGAGCTTTCCCGCCGACGCCCAGGCAGCCCGACCACGCAGGCAGCGGGCGCCGGCAACGGCCGGACTGCAGCCTGAGCTCGACGGCCTGCAGCTGCCTGCGTCCTCGCCGGCGACCGAGGCCGCGGCGCCCACCGTCCTGCCGCAATCCCGGGACAAGGCCGGTGCCCGCGGCAAGCCGTCGCGCCAGCCACGCGCCAAGGCATCGCCCGCGGTGCGCAAGCTGTTCGTACTCGACACCAACGTGCTGCTGCACGATCCCACGTGCCTGTTCCGCTTCGAGGAGCACGATATCTTCCTGCCCATGATGACGCTCGAGGAGCTCGACCATCACAAGAAGGGGATGTCCGAGGTCGCGCGCAACGCCCGACAGGTTAGCCGCTCGCTCGACGCGCTGGTGGGCGAGGCGCAGAACATCGACGAAGGCGTGGAACTCAACGCGCTGGGCAACCGCGAGGCCAGCGGCCGGCTGCTGTTCCAGACCACGGCCATGAACCATGCCCTGCCGGGCGACCTGCCGATGGGCAAGGCCGACAACCAGATCCTGGGCGTGGTGCGCTCGCTGCAGGAGCAATACCCTTCGCGCGAAGTCGTGCTGGTGTCCAAGGACATCAACATGCGGCTGAAGGCGCGCGCCCTGGGGCTGGCCGCCGAGGACTACTTCAACGACCGCGTCCTGGAAGACACGGACCTGCTCTATACGGGCATGCTGCAATTGCCGGAAAACTTCTGGAACCGGCACGGCAAGGGCATGGAGTCCTGGCAGCACGGCGGCACCACCTACTACCGCATCCACGGCCCGCTGTGCTCGCAGTTCGTGGTCAACCAGTTCGTCTACTTCGAAGGCTCCATGCCGCTGTACGCGCAGGTGCGCGAGGTCAGCGGCAAGACCGCGGTGCTGGCCACGCTGCGCGACTATACCCACGGCAAGAACAACGTCTGGGGCATCACCGCGCGCAACCGCGAGCAGAACTTCGCGCTCAACCTGCTGATGAACCCGGAATGCGACTTCGTCTCCCTGCTTGGCCAGGCCGGCACGGGCAAGACGCTGCTGGCGCTGGCTGCCGGGCTGGCCCAGGTGCTGGAAACCAAGCGCTATACCGAGATCATCATGACCCGGGTCACCGTGCCGGTGGGCGAGGACATCGGCTTTTTGCCGGGCACCGAGGAAGAAAAGATGGCCCCGTGGATGGGCGCGCTCGAGGACAACCTGGACGTGCTCAACATGGGCGACGGCGATGGCGGATCGCACGGCGGCGATTGGGGCCGGGCAGCCACCATGGACCTGATCCGCTCGCGCATCAAGGTCAAGTCGCTGAACTTCATGCGCGGCCGCACCTTCCTGAACAAGTACCTCATCATCGACGAAGCGCAGAACCTGACGCCCAAGCAGATGAAAACCCTCATCACGCGTGCCGGGCCCGGCACCAAGGTCGTCTGCCTGGGCAACATCGCCCAGATCGACACCCCCTACCTGACCGAGGGCAGTTCCGGGCTGACCTTCGTCGTCGACCGGTTCAAGGGTTGGCCGCACGCCGGCCACGTCACCCTGCAGCGCGGCGAGCGCTCGCGCCTGGCCGACTACGCGGGCGACGTCCTCTAGCGCGCCGCCGCGGATCCAGGCAGCGCACGGCAAGGCAGGCAGCGACATGGTCGAATCCTTGCCCGTCGGCATCACCATGGGCGATGCGGCCGGCATCGGACCCGAAATCGTCGTGAAGGCTTGGGCCGCGGGGCTGGCGGCGCCGGCCGTCGTCTACGGCGACCCGGGCGCGCTGCGGCGTGCCGCCGCGGCGCTGGGCGCGGACGTGGCGGTCAGCGCGGTCGAGTCGCCTGGCACAGGCAGCACCGACCCGCGCCAGATGCCGGTCGTGGCCTGCAGCGCGCCGCTGCCAGAAGACTTGCCCATCGGCAGGGTCAGCGCGGCGGCCGGGCGAGCCGCCTATGACTACGTGTGCCGCGCCATCGACGATGCTGCAGCCGGCCGGCTGCGCGCCATCGTGACGGCGCCGCTGAACAAGGAATCGCTGCGCGCCGGCGACGTCGACTTCCCTGGCCACACCGAAATCCTGGCGCAACGCACCGGCACCGCGGACTACGCGATGATGCTGGCCAACGACGAACTGCGCGTACTGCTCGTCACCATACACATCCCGCTGGCCGAAGTCGCGCCGCGCATCACGTTGGAAGCGGAATCGCGCGCCATTGCGCTTGCCCAGCGTGCCTGCCGCCAGATGGGGATCGACCGGCCGCGCATCGCGGTGGCGGGGCTCAACCCGCACGCCGGCGAAGGCGGCCGTTTCGGCCGCGAGGACGCCGACGTCATCGCCCCGGCCGTGCAAGCGGCCCGCCGCGCCGGCATGGACGTCAGCGGCCCCCTGCCCGGCGACACCGTCTTCATGCGCGCCCGGCGCGGCGAGTTCGACATCGTCGTCGCGCAATACCACGACCAGGGCCTGATCCCGATCAAGTATTTGGGCATAGACCAGGGCGTCAACGTCACGGTCGGCCTGCCGTTCGTGCGCACCAGCGTGGACCATGGCACGGCCTTCGACATCGCCGGCCAAGGGGTGGCCGACCCCGCCTCGCTGCGAGCGGCCTTCGGCCTCGCGCTGGCCATGACGCCAGGCGCGTAGGGCAACTGGCCGCGGCGCAGGGCGCCCGGCCTCAGTACTGGCCGCCAGTGAAGTTCAAGAAACGGGTGCTGGAACCCTGGAAGGTCAGCCGCACCGTGCCGATCGGGCCGTTACGCTGCTTGCCGATGATGATTTCAGCCGTACCCTTGTCCGGGGAGTCGGGGTTGTAGACCTCGTCCCGGTAGATGAACAGGATCAGGTCGGCGTCCTGTTCGATGGCGCCCGATTCGCGCAGGTCGCTCATCACCGGGCGCTTGTTCGGCCGCTGCTCCAGGCTGCGGTTCAGCTGCGACAAGGCGATCAGCGGGCAGTTCAGCTCCTTGGCCAAGCCCTTGAGCGAACGGCTGATCTCGGAAATTTCGGTGGCGCGGTTCTCGCCCGCCGAATTGGCCGCCATCAGCTGCAGGTAGTCGACGATGATCAGCCCGAGCTGGCCGCACTGGCGCGCCAGCCGTCGGGCGCGGGCACGCACTTCCATCGAGCTGAGCGCAGGCGTTTCGTCGATGTAGAGCTGGGCATCCTGCATTTTCTGGACCGCGTGCGTCACCCTCGGCCAGTCGTCGGCCTGCAGCTTGCCGGTGCGCATGCGGTGCTGGTCCAGCATGCCCACCGACCCCAGCATGCGCATGGCCAGCTGCACGGCGCCCATTTCCATGGAGAACACCGCCACCGGCAGGCCCTGCTCGATGGCCACGTGCTCGCCGATGTTCATCGAGAACGAGGTCTTGCCCATGGAAGGCCGGCCGGCCACGATGATCAGGTCACCCGGCTGCAGGCCGGAGGTCATCTTGTCCAGGTCGGTAAAGCCGGTGGGCACGCCCGTGACGTCGGAGTCGCCCTCGCGGTGATAGAGTTCATCGATGCGCTCGACCACCTGCGCCAGCAGCGGCTGGATTTCCTGGAATCCCGCGGCGCCGCGCGAGCCTTCCTGCGCGATCTGGAAGACCTTGGACTCGGCCTCGTCCAGCAGCTGGCGCGCCTCCTTGCCTTGGGGATTGAAGGCGGCGGCGGAAATCTCGTCGGCAATGGTCACCAGCTTGCGCAGCATGGCCCGCTCGCGGACGATCTCGGCATAGCGCCGGATGTTGGCCGCCGAGGGCGTGTTGTGCGCCAGCGCATTCAGGTAGGCCAGTCCGCCGGCTTCCTCGCTCTTGCCAGCGCTGACCAGGGATTCGTGCACCGTGATGACGTCGGCAGGCCGGGCCAGGCCGATCAGCTTGGCCATGTGCTGCCAGATCAGGCGGTGCTCGTGGCGATAGAAGTCTTCCTCGCCCAGGACGTCGGCGATGCGGTCCCAGGCGGCATTGTCCAGCAGCAGGCCGCCCAGGACCGATTGCTCGGCCTCGACCGAATGGGGCGGCACGCGCAGTTGTTCCAGTTGCGGATCGAGGGGCGAATTCATGGCGTCAATAGTAACCGGATGGTTTGGCCATGCGTGAAAGCCGTCTGCCTGCGCGCATGAAAAAGCCGGCTTGCGCCGGCTCGCTTAAGGCATGCCCGGCCTCGGGGCGTCAGGCCAGTTCGCCGGCGACCGCCACGGTAATCGTAGCCGAGACGTCCGGATGCAGGGAAACCTGCACGGAGTACTCGCCGATCTGCTTGATCGGGCCGTCCGGCAGGCGGACCTGCGACTTCTCGATGCCCGCAAAGCCGTCGCGCGCCAGGCCGGCGGCGACGTCCATGTTGGTGACCGAACCAAACAGCCGGCCGTCCACGCCCGCCTTTTCGGTGAACTTGAGCACGTGGCCTTCCAGGCGCTGGCCCAGCGCCTGCGCGGCGGCCAGCTTCTCGGCCTGGATCTTCTCCAGTTCGGCGCGGCGGGCTTCGAATTCCTTCAGGGCCGCCTCAGTGGCGCGGCGCGCCTTCTTCTGCGGGATCAGGAAGTTGCGCGCATAACCGTCACGCACGCGCACGACGTCGCCCAGGTTGCCCAGGTTGGTGACTTTCTCGAGCAGGATGACTTGCATGTCTGTGCCCCCGGATTACTTGTGGTTGTCGGTGTACGGCAGCAACGCCAAAAAGCGGGCACGCTTGATCGCCGTGTCGAGCTGGCGCTGGTAGTGCGCCTTCGTGCCGGTCAGGCGGGCGGGAATGATCTTGCCGTTTTCCTGGATGAAGTCGCGCAGGGTGTCGAGATCCTTGTAGTCGATCTCTTCGACGCCGGCAGCGGTGAAGCGGCAGAACTTGCGGCGCTTGAACAGCGGGTTCTGCTGGTTGAACTTGCGTTTTTCCTTGCGTTTTCCGAAGAAAGCCATGATGTGCCTCTTGCAATGTTTGCCTGGCGCGCTGGCCGCGGCGTATTCGTGTGGCTTGGCGGCTCGCCGCCGTGTCAATCCTTCATGCGAGCGTCATGCGAGCGCGTGGCCGCTATCCGGCCCGGTGCGGTGCGCCTGTTGCAAATGCAGCTTCAAGCGCATGGACCCTTTGCGGGTCGGCGCCAGGAACCCCTGCACGTGCAGCAGGCTGCCCAACGCCGTGCCTTCGAGCATGCGGGCCAGGTCTCCCAGGGCCACCGCCTCGAGCGTCAGTTCGACCCGGCGGGGGACACCCGCTTCGATCACTTCCGACGCATGCTCCAGCACCATTTCCAACACCGGCAATCCTGCCGGGGTGTGACGCAGGGGCCCACATTGGAGCACCCGGCCACTGAGCTCCACGCGGTTCACTGTCGCCCGCGCGAGCGCCTTATTCGGCGGCCGCCTCGGCGGCGGGAGCAGGAGCGGGCTCGGCCGCTGCCTTGCGGGCCTCCTCGCGCTCGACCGACTTCATCATGACCGACGGGCCTTCCGGCGCCTTCTTGGTCTTGATGATGAGGTGGCGCAGCACAGCGTCGTTGTAGCGGAACGAATGCTCCAGCTCTTGCAGCGTGGCCTGGCTGCATTCGATGTTCAGGCACACGTAGTGGGCCTTGACGAGCTTCTGGATGGGGTAGGCCAATTGGCGACGGCCCCAGTCTTCCAGGCGGTGCACCTTGCCTTGCTGGCTGGTGATCAGCGTCTGGTAACGCTCGACCATGGCGGGCACCTGCTCGCTCTGGTCCGGGTGGACGATGAACACTACTTCGTAGTGGCGCATGTACGAGACTCCTTGTGGATGTCGTATGCCGCCCGGATCGAAGGCCCGGGGTCAGCCCGGCCCCACCCCTAAGCGGCTTGGGACAGCCCGCCCGAAGGCCAAATGACCACTGGGTCGAGCAAGAAAGCCCTCGATTATCGCCTATCGAGGGCAAAAACGCAAAAACAGGAGGGACGCCGCCACAGCCCGCAGGCTGCCGCCCGGCCGGCGGGCACCGCGCCCACCAGGCACCGGGGTTTCAGCCCTCCACCACGGCGTAGGCCGAGTGGTTGTGGATGGATTCGAAGTTCTCGGCTTCGACGCGGTAGCGCACGATGCCAGGATGGTCCCGCAGCTTGGCCGCGACGTCGCGCACCAAGTCCTCGACGAACTTGGGATTGTCGTAGGCGCGCTCGGTGACGTATTTTTCGTCCGGCCGCTTGAGCAGGCCCCACAGCTCGCAGGAGGCCTCGGCCTCGACCAGGCGAATCAGCTCGTCTGCGCTGACCCCTTCGCGCACCACGGCGTGCACCGTGACATGGGACCGCTGGTTGTGCGCGCCGTAGTCGGAAATCGTCTTGGAACACGGGCACAGGCTGGTGACGGGCACCTGCACCGACATCTCGAACTCGACGTCGTCGCCCTGCGCCCTTGCCACCCACCGCAGCTCGTAGTCCATCAGGCTGCGCACGCCCGAGACCGGCGCCGCCTTGTCGATGAAGTAGGGAAAGGCCGCCGTGATGTCGCCGCGCTCGGCGTGCAGCAGCGGCAGCATCTCGCGGGCCATTTCGCAAAAGCGCGCCGGCGTCATGGGCTGGGTGCGGTATTGCTCCAGCAGCGCCACGAAGCGCGACATGTGGGTGCCTTTTTCGGTTGCCGGCAGCGCCACGGTCAGCGTCCATGTGGCCACGGTCGGCTGCGCCTGGCCATCGGCTCCGGCCACCAGCATGGGATGGCGCACGCCGCGGATGCCCACCCGCTGGATGGGAATCTGGCGCGTATCCACCGTGCTTTGCACGTCCGGCATGACGATGGCGGGATCGATCGGGGAATTCATAGCGGTACCTGTAGGCGCATGGCCGAAGGGGCCCGCGATCCCGGGCCGGCCGTGCCTGCGTAAAAAATGCCAGGAAATATTATCGCGCAAACCGCCTCTACCCCGTAAAAACCCTGAGAAGAGGCAGGTAATGGGGCAGGCCGCGGCCTAGGCCCCGGCTTGCAAAAGGCTGCCGAAGCGGCGCCGCACCGACGCCTCGATGCCGGCGGCGTCCAATCCCAGCCCGGCCAGCAGGGCCTTCTGCTCGCCATGGTCGATGAAGACGTCGGGCAGCCCCAGTTGCAGAACAGGCATGCACAGCCCCATGTCGTTGAGGGCTTCGCACACGGCGCTGCCGGCGCCGCCCATGATGGCCGCCTCTTCGACCGTGACCAGGGCATCGTGGCCCTCGGCCAGTTCGCGCACCAGGTCGCGGTCCAGCGGCTTGACGAAGCGCATGTCGGCCACCGTGGCATCCAGCGCCTCGGCGGCCTGCAGCGCCGGTTGGACCAGCGTGCCGAAGCCCAGGATGGCGATGCGCTTGCCGCGCCGGCGCACCACGCCCTTGCCGAGCGGCACCTCGTCCAGCGTTTCGCTGACCTGGGCGCCGCAGCCGGCACCGCGCGGGTAGCGCACGGCCGCCGGGCCCGGGTGCCGGTAGCAGGTGGTCAGCAGTAGCCTGGCCTCGTTCTCGTCCGACGGCGCGGCGATGACCATGTTGGGCACGCAACGCAGGAAGGCGATGTCGTAGTTGCCAGCGTGGGTCGCGCCGTCGGCGCCGACCAGCCCCGCCCGGTCCAGCGCAAACGTGACGTCCAGGTTTTGCAGCGCGACGTCATGGATGAGCTGGTCGTAGCCGCGCTGCAGGAAGGTTGAATAAATGGCCACCACGGGCTTTTGCCCCTCGCAAGCCAGCCCGGCGGCAAACGTCACGGCATGCTGCTCGGCGATGCCCACGTCGAAATACCGCTGCGGAAAGCGCTGCTCGAACTCGACCAGGCCGCTGCCCTCGCGCATGGCCGGCGTGATGCCGATCAGCCGCGGGTCGGCCTCGGCCATGTCGCACAGCCACTTACCGAAGACCTGCGTGTAGGTCAGGCGCGCCGGCGCCTGGCTTTTCTGGATGCCCACGGCAGGGTCGAACTTGCCCGGGCCGTGGTACAGCACGGGATCGGCTTCGGCCAGCTTGTAGCCCTGCCCCTTCTTGGTGACCACGTGCAGGAACTGCAAGCCCTGCAGCGCACGCAGGTTCTGCAGCGTCGGGATCAGCGCATCCAGGTCATGGCCGTCGATGGGGCCGACGTAGTTGAAGCCGAATTCCTCGAACAGCGTGGCCGGCGTGACCATGCCCTTGGCGTGCTCCTCGAAGCGGCGCGCGAGCTCGAGCACGGGCGGCATGTGCTGCAGCACCGCCTTGCCCATGTTCTTGGCCGCGGCATAGAAGCGACCCGACATCAGCCGCGCGAGGTAGCGGTTCAGCGCCCCGACGGCCGGCGAGATCGACATGTCGTTGTCGTTGAGCACCACCAGCAGATTGATCCCGGGCGTGACGCCGGCGTTGTTCATGGCCTCGAAGGCCATGCCGGCGGACATGGCGCCATCCCCGATGACCGCGATGTGCTGGCGCGAAATGCCGGCGTTGCGCGAGGCCACGGCCATGCCCAGCGCCGCGGAAATCGACGTGGACGAATGCGCGGTGCCGAAGGCGTCGTATTCGGATTCGCTGCGCCGGGGAAAACCCGAAATGCCACCCTGCTGGCGCAGCGTGGCCATGGCGGCGCGCCGGCCCGTGATGATCTTGTGCGGATAGGACTGGTGGCCGACGTCCCAGATGATGCGGTCGTGCGGCGTGTCGAACACCGCATGCAACGCCAGCGTCAATTCCACCGTGCCCAGGTTGGACGACAGGTGGCCGCCGGTGCGCGAAACCGACTCGAGCACGAAGCCACGCAATTCGTCGGCCAGCGCCTTGAGCTCGCGCCGGTCCAGCGTGCGAAGGTCTGCGGGGCTGTGGATGCGGTCCAGTAGTTTGGTCGTCATGCTCGTCTGTGGCGGTGCGCTCGCCCGGCGGCGAACGCGCCGCCGGGTTCAGCGGTTTCTGAGAACGATATAGTCGGCCAGCGCAGCCAGGTAGGCCGCGGCGCCCCCCAGCGGCGCCAACGCCTCGTGCGCGGCCTCACGCAGCTCCTGCGCCAGCGCCTGCGCCTGCTCCAGGCCCAGGGTCGATACGTAGGTCGGCTTATTGTCCGCGGCGTCCTTGCCGGCGGTCTTGCCCAGGCTGGCCGTATCGGCCGTCACGTCCAGGATGTCGTCGACCACTTGGAAGGCCAGGCCGATCGCTTCGGCATAGGCCTGCAGCGCCTGGCGCTGCATGGAGCTCGCGCCGGCGACGATGCCGCCCAGTTCCACGCTGGCCATCAGCATGGCGCCGGTCTTCATCATGTGCATGGTCTGCAGCTCGTGGCTTTCGAGCACGCGGCCCACGCTGTAAAGATCGATCGCCTGGCCGCCGGCCATGCCCGCGCTGCCGGCTGCGCGCGCCAGCACCTGGATGGCCTGCAGCCCCAGGGCGGGCGCGATCGGCATGTCCGCTAGCAGCTCGAACGCCAGCGGCTGCAACGCGTCGCCGGCCAGCATGGCCGTGGCTTCGTCGAACTGCACGTGCACGGTGGGCCGGCCCCGCCGCAAGGTGTCATTGTCCATGCAGGGCAGGTCGTCGTGCACCAGCGAATAGGCATGGATGAGCTCGACGGCCGCGGCCGCGCGGTCCAGCGCCGCTTCCGTCGCGGCGGCGATGGGGCCGTGCCCGCAACACGCCTGGCCGGCCGCGTACACCAGCGCCGCGCGCACCCGCTTGCCACCGCCCAGGACCGCGTAGCGCATGGCCTGGTGCAGACGCGCCGGCGGCTCGTCGGCCGGCGGCATCAGCGCATCGAGCTTCTGCTCCATGCCGGCCACGCACGCCTGCAGCCAGGTCTCGAAGGGCACTGCCGGCTTCATTCCTTGCCGCCATCCAGGGCGCCGGGCTCGAGCGGGCGCAGCAGTTCGCCTTCGAGCACGCGCACCTGCTGCTCGGCCTGGCTCAGGCGTTCCTGGCAGATGCGGGTCAATTCCACGCCGCGACGATACGCCGCGAGCGATTGTTCAAGCGGCAGCGAACCGTCTTCCATGGTGGCGACCAAGGCTTCGAGCTCGGCAAGCGCGGACTCGAAATCCTGCGGCAAAGGGCGGGGTTCGGCGGGCGTTGGCTCGGCCAAAAGAGACTCCGGCAGCTATCGAAAGGACAATCTCGAATTGTACGAGATCGCTCCTCGGCCGGCGGGCGCCCGATATCCGGCCGGTACGGGTGCTAACGGTTGGAAACAGCTGGCCCTGTCAGGCCTTGCTAGGGTTAACCCCATGACTGAAACCATCGATCCCCGCTTGGCGCGCCTGGACACCGCCCGCTGGCTGGCCGCGCTGGCCGTCGTGCTGTTGCATTGCGCCGCCCTGGCCGTCTCCGCGCCGCACGCCTATGGCAGCGCGGCGTGGCTGGCAGCCAACGCCTACGACTCGGCCGTGCGCTGGTGCGTGCCGGTCTTCGTCATGGTCAGCGGCGCGCTGCTGCTCGCCCCGCGACGCCAACCCGAGCCGCTCGGCCGCTACTACGGCAAACGGCTGGCGCGGGTGTTGGCGCCGCTGGTTTTTTGGACGGCCTTCTACCTGGCCTGGAGCGCCTTCCTGGCGCGCCTGGACGACCAGCCCGCGCCAGCCGGCGCGTGGCTCACGCGGCTGGCCGAAGGACGCCCCTACTACCATCTCTGGTATCTGTACATGATCGTGGGGCTGTATCTATTTGCCCCCTTCGTGCGCGACTGGTACGCGCGCACCACCGCCAGGCGGCGCCTGGCGTCGGTGGGTGCGATCTTTGTCATCGCCGTGCTCGATGGCTTGTACCGACACGTCGCCGGGGCCGGGCGGGGATTTTTCCTGACCTGGTTCCTGCCCTATCTGGGCTACTTCGTGGCCGGGCGCATGATCTTGGCCGGGGAGCTGCGGGTGCCGCGTCCCGGCTGGGTGCTGGCCGGCTCGATCGCCGTCACGGCGCTGGGTGTTGCGGCGCTGTCCGACGCCGACGCGCTCGATTTGTATTTCTACGAGTACTTCAGCCTGACGGTCACCGCCATGTCGCTGGCCGCCTTCCAGCTCATCCTGGACAAGCCGCGCCTGCCCCGGCTGCCGCTGCTGGCGCCGCTGACCTTCGGGATCTATTTGGTGCACCCGGTGTTCCTTGACCTGGCCCGGCGCGCGGGCGTCTTCACCGGCGAAGGCCGCGACGGGTGGGTCGTGCCGCTGTGCGCGCTGGCGGTCTTCGCGCTGTCGGCCGGCGCAAGCTGGGCCATGGCGCGCCTGCCGCTTGCCCGGCGCCTGATCTAGCGGCCCGCGGGCGCGGCCCGGCGCGCCGGGCGGCCTGGCCACATCGGGTACAATCCCATCTTTATCGGCCAGTCCGATTTTTCTTCGCGCCAGCACGGTTCCTGCCGTTCTGGCTTTTTTTCCGAGCGGAGGGAATCATGACCGACATTGGTCGGATGGCGCACGTCGCGCCGGCTCGCACCCAGCTTCCCGTCAGCGCCTATTTTGACGAAGCCCTTTACGCACGCGAGCAGGAAATCATTTTCAAGCAGTCGTCGATCTACGTCGGCAACCAGAAACTGGTTCCCGAGCCCGGCGATTGGCGCACGCTCGTCCAGGAAAACAACGGCCGCGCGCTGGTGCACACCCCGCAGGGCGTCGAGCTGATCTCCAACGTATGCCGGCACCGGCAGGCGCTGATGCTGGGCGGCGAAACCGGCAACGTGACCGGCGCTGCCAATGTGCGCGGCAACCTGCGTGCCACCGGCGGCAACATCGTTTGCCCCCTGCACCGCTGGACCTACAACCCGCGCGGCGAACTGCTGGGCGCCCCGCAGTTCGAGAGCACGCCCTGCCTGAACCTGCAGCGCTTTGCCCTGCGCGATTGCCACGGGCTGCTGTTCGAAGGCCCGCGTGACCCCGCCAAGGACATGGCGGCGCTGTTTGCGCGTCCGGAATTCGACTTTTCGGACTACGTGCTCGACCACGTCGAGATCCACCAGTGCAACTACAACTGGAAGACCTTCATCGAGGTCTATCTCGAGGACTACCACGTCGGGCCTTTCCACCCGGGCCTGGGGCGCTTCGTGACCTGCGACGACCTGACCTGGGAATTTTCCGACTGGTACAGCCTACAGCGCGTGGGCGTGCACCAGGCGCTGCGCCAGCCGGGCTCGGACGTCTATCGCAAATGGCACGACCGCCTACTCGAATACCGCGGTGGCCAGGCGCCTGATTTCGGCGCCATCTGGGTGACCTATTTCCCCACCCACATGATAGAGATCTACCCGCACGTGCTGGTCCTGTCCACGCTCTATCCCAAGGGTCCGCAGGAAACGGTCAACGTCGTGGAGTTCTACTATCCCGAGGAAATCGCCGCCTTCGAGCGCGAGTTCGTCGAAGCCCAACGCGCAGCCTACATGGAAACGGCGGTCGAAGACGACGAGATCGCCGAGCGCATGGACGCAGGCCGCCGTGCCCTGATGGAGCGCGGGGTATCCGAGGCCGGGCCGTACCAGTCGCCGATGGAAGACGGCATGCAGCACTTCCATGAATGGTATCGGGCCATGATGGGCATGACCGAGCCCCACGATCCCTGACGCGGACTGGGCCCGCGCGGCCGCTAGGCTGACCCGCGGGCCCCTTCGCGCAGCGTGCGCCAAACCGATAGCAGGCCTGCCAGGATGATGCAGGCCATGCCCATCCATGCCAGGGTATCGGGCACGTCGCCCCAGAAGGCCATGCCGAGCAGTGCGGCGAATATGATGGTCGTGTACTGCAGCGCGGCCGTCAGCAGCGCCGAACCCATGCCAAACGCCCGGGTCATGGCCAACTGGCCGAACAGGCCCGACACGCCTATGCCTAGCAGCGCCGCCCACCCTGCCAGGTCGGTGCTGCCCCAGCCCGTGACGGTCAAACCGGCGAGGCTGCTGGCGCAAACCGCGATCGAGAAAAACAGCACGGTACGCCATTCGGCCTCGCCCAGCCGTCCGAGCTCACGGATCTGCATCATGGCAATGGCCGACAGCCCGCCCGCGGCCAGGCCGGCCAGCGCAGGCAGCCACTGGTCATGGGTCACGCTCGGACGCAGCACGGCGATGACCCCCAGGAACCCGAACACCACCGCGACGATGCGCACCGGGTCGCGCTGGCTGCCGCCCCAACCCAGCATCCAGCCGGCGATGAAAAGGGGTGCGGTGTAGTTCAGGCTGGTGGCCGTGGCCAACGGCAGGTAGGACAGCGCGAAAAACCCCAGCCACATCGACGACACGCCGGACAGGTTGCGCCACAGGTGGGGCCGCCATTGGCGGGGCATGATGGACTGGCGCGCCGCGCGGGCCCAGATCAGCAGCAGCACCACCGAGGGCAGTCCGCGGAACAGGACGATCTGGGGCAGCGTCGCCTGGTGGTCCGAGGCTAGTTTGACGAACGACCCCATGACGGCGAACATCGCCGACGCAAGTAGCATCCAAAGAGCCTGCATGGAGTCCGCGCCGGGAAAGCTGGGGGTCAAGGAAAACCGATACTATACTCCGGTCTCGCGCGCCCCCGCCGGCCGCGCCGGCACGGAACCCGGGCGGCCAGCGCCCGGTCCAACGCGCACAACAATATCCAGAGAAGGCTCAACACATGAAGCGCGTCGTCCTTTTCCTCCTGACCAACCTGGCAGTCATGGTGGTGCTCAGCGCCACCTTGCGCATCTTCGGCGTGGACCGCTACCTGGCCCAGGGCGGGCTCGATGTCCAGGCTCTGCTGATCTTTTCGCTGATCGTCGGCTTTACCGGCTCGATCATCTCGCTGCTCATGAGCAAGCCGATGGCCAAGTGGAGCACCGGCGCGCGCGTGATCGACCCGCAGGCGCCGGCCAATGCGCGCGAAGCCTGGCTGGTCGAGACGGTCTACCAGCTCGCTGACCGCGCCGGCATCGGCCGTCCCGAAGTCGCCATCTACGAAGGCGCCCCCAATGCGTTTGCCACCGGCGCGTTCAAGAATGACGCCCTGGTGGCGGTGTCGACCGGCCTGCTCGAGAGCATGACCGAGGAAGAAGTCGCCGCCGTTCTCGGCCATGAGGTGGCGCACATCGCCAATGGTGACATGGTCACGCTCACCCTCATCCAAGGGGTGGTCAATACCTTCGTGGTCTTCCTCGCCCGCGTGGTGGGCTACTTCATCGACCGCGCCGTGCTCAAGAACGACCGCGGCGTCGGCGTCGGCTACTACGCCACCGTCGTCGTCTGCGAGATCCTGTTCGGCATCCTGGCGTCAGCCATCGTCGCCTGGTTCTCGCGCCAGCGCGAATATCGCGCCGACGCAGGCTCGGCCCACCTGCTGGGCTCGCGCGAGCCCATGATACGCGCCCTGGCGCGACTGGGCGGCATCGAGCCCGGCGAGCTGCCGAAAACGTTCGAGGCTGCCGGCATCAGCGGGGCACGGGCCGTCAGCGCGATCTTCTCCACGCACCCGCCCATCCCGGCCCGCATCCAGGCGTTGCAGGCGCTGCGGCTGGGTTGAAGTGCCGGGCTGCCGGGCGCGGGCCCGGCACAAGCCGCAAGCGGGGCGCCAGCGGCGCCCCGTCTCTTTTTTTGGGCAGCCGCCCGGCCGGCGGCCAGCCTGTTGGCATAATCGCCAGTATCTTCTGATGGGGGCTCCATGTCCGGGTTCGCCGCCTTGCTGGATTTCGCCGGTTACGTCGCGCTGCTGCTGTGGGGCGTGCACATGGTGCAGACCGGGGTGCAGCGCGCGTTCGGGGCGTCGTTGGGCGCAACGCTCGGACGCGCCCTGGGCAATCGCCTGCGCGCCTTCGCCGCCGGGCTGGCGATCACGGCCGTCCTGCAAAGCAGCACGGCCACGGGCCTGATGATCACCGGGTTCGCCGCGGGCGGCGTGGTCGCGCTCGCGCCGGCGCTGGCAGCCATGCTGGGCGCCAACGTCGGCTCGACGCTGATCGTGCAGCTGCTGTCCTTGGACCTGACGGCGCTCGCCCCTGGGCTCATCCTGGTCGGCGTGTGGATGTTCCGCCGCTATCCGCCGGGCCGTACCCGGGACCTCGGCCGCGTGTTCATCGGCCTGGGCCTGCTGCTGCTGGCGCTGCACCAGTTCGTTGCCCTGCTCGAGCCGCTGCAGCAGGCACCGCTGCTGGCCGTCCTCTTGCAGGCGCTGGCCGGCCAGCCCTTCATCGCCGTGCTGCTGGCGGCGGTGCTGACTTGGGCTGCGCATTCCAGCGTGGCCATCGTCACGCTGGTCATGTCGCTGGCCGATCACGGCGTGGTGCCGCCGGCCACGGCGTTTGCGCTGGTGCTGGGCGCGAACCTGGGCACCTCGGTCAACCCCATGCTCGAAGGCGTCAGCGGCGAGGACCCCGCCGCGCGCCGGCTGCCGCTGGGCAACCTGCTTTGCCGGGCGGCGGGCGTGGCGGTGGCGCTGGCCGCCCTGCCCTGGATCGAGCCTTGGCTGAGCGCGCTGGCCGGCGACTCTGCACGGGCCGTGGCCAACTTCCACACGCTGCTCAATGTGGCCCTGGCCGCGGTGATGCTGCCCTTGCTGACGCCTTACGCAAAGATGCTCACGAGGATGCTGCCCGCACGCAGCAATCCCAACGATCCGGCGCGGCCGAAGTACCTGGACGAGTCCGCGCGCGACGTGCCGGCCGTGGCGCTGGCCGGCGCCGCCCGCGAGGCGCTGCGCATGAGCGACATGTTGCACACGATGCTTGCCTACGCCCGGTCAGGATTCCGGCGCGATATCCGCAACCGCCTGGTGCAGGCGCGCCAAATCGACGGCGCGATCGACAAGCTGGAAAATGCGATCACCGCCTATCTGGCAACCCTGGACCAAGAGGCCATGACGCCGACCGACATGCAGCGCCTGGCAGAGATTACGGCATTTGCAAGCAACGTCGGCCACGCTGCCGACCTGGTCCATCAAGCGCTGTTCGCGCACGCCAACCGCATGCGCAAGCTGGGACTGACCTTGACTCCGGAGCAGCGCGCCGAACTGGATTCGACCCTGGCCCGCCTGATGGACAGCCAGCGGCGCAGCGCCGCGCTGTTCGTGGCCGAAGACCTCCCGGTCGCGCGCCAACTGGCCGGCGAGAAAGACTGGTTCCGGCAGCTGGAGGCGCGCGCAGCTGCCCAGCACATGGAACAGATCAAGGCCGGCCGCACGGACGTCCTGGACGCCGGTGCGCTCTACCTGGAAATCCTGCGCGACCTGAAGGCGATCAATTCACACATCGTCGGCGCGGCGGCCTATCCCATCCTGGCCAGGCACGGCGAACTGTTGCCCAACCGGCTGCGCGACGCGCAAGGCTGACGGCCACCCTGGCGGGCCGGTCAATGCGCGTGCCCGGCATGGTGCGCGTGCCCCTGGTCCAGACCGATGCCTGCGCCGCCCGCATGATGGCCGTGCTCATGGCCATGGTGCATGAAGGTGGTGACGCTGTAAATCAAGGCCACCCCCAACCCGACCAGCGCCAGTTGCGGTACCGCCTCGCGCAGCGACACGCGCTCGTGCATTTGCGGCATGAGGTCGGCCACCGCAATGTACAGGAAGCTGCCCGCGGCGATCACCAGCAGGTAAGGCAGCCAGGCCTGCGCCTGCTGCAGCAACTCGTAGCCGAGCAACGCGCCCAGCGCCGAGCACAGGCTGGAAAACAGGATCAGCGCGAACGCGCGGCTGCGCGACAGCCCGGCGTTCATCAATACGACGAAATCGCTTAGCTTGTGCGGCACTTCGTGCAGGATGATGGATGCCGCCGTCAACGCTCCCAGGGCAGGCTCGACCAAGAACGCCGCGGCGATCAGCACGCCGTCGCACAAATTGTGCAGCGAGCTGCCCACCAAGATGAGCACGCCGCCGCGCCCTGCCTCGTGTCTGTCGTGGCCGGCGTGATGGTGATGGCCGTCGCCTTCGTGGTGATGACTGTGCCGCAGCAGGGCGATCTTTTCCAGCACGAAAAATCCGATCAGCGAAGCGAGCAGCAGGCCGAACAGCTCGCGGGCGGGCAGGACCGCCTCGAAGGCCTCGGGCAACAAGTGCAGCAACGCCACGGCCAGCAGCACCCCGACCGACAGGCTGACCATGTGGTGCAGGTGGCGGGCGAATACGCCGTAGGCCAGCCAGCGGGCGATGGCCAGTGCAAGCAGTCCGCCGGCCACGGCCGAGACGATGATCCAGAAAAGCATGGTGAACCCGGAGGAAGAAATTGAAATATTATATCGTTACTTGCTTCCTGCGGTTGACTACCCGCTTGCCCGCCGCGCACGCCCCGGGCGGGCCCGGCGCCTGCCGGCGGCCGCACGATGATCCGCGCGGGCTAGTGCGCCTGTTCCCAGTTCGGACCGACGCCCACTTCGGCCACCAGTGGCACGCGCAACTGCGCCACGCCGCACATCAGCTCGGGCAGCCGCTCGCACAGTAGGGCTTGCTCGTCCAGCGGCGCGTCGAAGACCAGCTCGTCGTGCACCTGCATGACCATCCGCGTGCGCAGCCCTTCGCTTTGGATCCAGCGCTGCACCGCGACCATGGCCATTTTGATGAGGTCGGCCGCAGTGCCCTGCATGGGTGCGTTGATGGCCGCGCGCTCGGCGCCCTGCCGGCGCGGGCCGGATCCGGCCCGCACGTCCGGCAGCCAAAGCTTGCGGCCAAACACGGTTTGCACATAACCCAGCTCGCGCGCCTTGGCCTTGGTTTCGGCCATGTACTGCGCCACCCCCGGATAGCGGGCGAAGTAGCGGTCGATGTAGGCCTGCGCCGCATCGCGCGTGATACCCAGGTTGCTGGCCAGCCCGAAGGCGCCCATGCCGTAGATCAGGCCGAAGTTGATCGCCTTGGCCGCGCGTCGCTGCTCGGCGGTGACTTCGGCCAGCGGCACGCCGAACACTTCGGATGCCGTGGCGCGATGGATGTCCTCACCGGCGGCGAACGCCTTCTGCAGGTTGGCGTCGTCGGAGACGTGCGCCATGACGCGCAGTTCGATCTGGGAATAGTCGGCCGAGACGATGACGCCGTCGGTCGCGACGAACGCCTGGCGCACGCGCCGTCCCGCCAGCGTGCGCACGGGGATGTTCTGCAGGTTGGGGTCGGACGAGGCCAGCCGCCCGGTGATCACCGCCGCCTGCGCGTAATGCGTATGCACCCTGCCCGTGCGCGAATTGACCATGCGCGGCAGCTTGTCGGTGTACGTCGACTTCAGCTTGGACAGCGCGCGGTATTCGAGCAGCACTTGCGGCAGCGGATAGTCCTGCGCCAGCCGGCTGAGCACTTCCTCGTCGGTCGAGGGCGCGCCGCCCGCAGTCTTGCGCACCACCGGCAGCTGCATGCGGCCGAACAGGATCTCGCCCAGCTGCTTGGGTGAATTCAGGTTGAAGGGCTGGCCGGCAAGCTCGTAGGCGCGCTGCTCCAGCGCCAGCATTTCCTGACCCAGCGCGTGGCTTTGACGTGCCAGCTCCTCGACGTCGATGCGCACGCCGGTGCGCTCGATGGCAAACAGCACGCGCGAGACGTCCATCTCCAGGCGGTAGATGCGTTCGAGATCGGGCTCGGCGGCCAGGCGCTGACGCAACACGGCGTGCAGCGACAGCGTGAAATCCGCATCCTCGCAGGCGTAATGTGCCGCCTTGTCCAGCGGCACCTCATCGAACCCGATCTGGTGGGCCCCCTTGCCGCACAACTGCTCGTAGGTGATGCCGCCGCGCCCGAGCCAGCGCTGCGCCAGGTCGTCGAGCGCGACGCTGCGGTGCGACTCCAGCACATAGGCTTGCAACATGGTGTCCTCGGCCACGCCGTCGAGCGCGATGCCTTCGTTGGCCAGGACGTGGCTGTCGTACTTGGCGTGGTGCAGCAGCTTGCGCGCGCGCGCGTCTTCGAGCCACGGCTTCATCCTGGCCAGCACCTCGCCCTTGGGCAGTTGCTGCACCGCGTCCGGCCCGCGATGGGCGACCGGGATATAGCAGGCGTGCCCCGGCTCGACGGCAAGCGACAGTCCGACCAGGCTCGCCTGCATGGCGTCCAGCGAGGTGGTCTCGGTGTCCAGGGCGACCAGCTCGGCGGCGGCAATGCGCTGCATCCAGCGGTCGAAATCCTCCCAGGTCAGCACGGTTTCGTAATGGACCTGCACCGGCGCGGCAGGCACGGCGTCGGCCACCACCCGGGCATCGCCTTCGGGGATGCGACTCGCGTCGCCGGTCAGTTCCCGCAGCCACGTGCGAAAGCCGTAGCGCTCATACAGCGCGGTCAACTCGGCCACGTCCGGGTCGCGCGGGGCCAGCGCGGCCAGGTCGGGCACGTGGTCGCGCAGGTCGCAGTCGGTGCGCACGGTCAGCAGCTTGCGCGTGACGTCGAACATCGGGACGGCCGCGCGCAAGTTGGCACCGGCCACGCCCTTGATGCCATCGGCGGCCTGCACGAGCGCCTCGATGCTGCCGTGCTCGGCCAGCCATTTGACCGCCGTCTTGGGTCCAACCTTGTCCACCCCGGGCACGTTGTCGACCGCGTCGCCCACCAGCATCAGGTAGTCGACGATGCGCGAAGGCGGCACGCCGAACTTGCGCAGCACACCGGCCTCGTCCAAGGTCTCGCCGGACATGGTATTGACCAGCGTGACATGGTCGTTGACCAGCTGCGCCAAATCCTTGTCTCCGGTGGAGATGACGGTGTGCACCCCTTGGCGGCGCGCCTGCTCGGCCAGCGTGCCGATCACGTCGTCGGCCTCCACGCCTTCTATGCACAGCACCTGCCAGCCCAGCGCGCGCACCGCGCGATGGATGGGTTCGACCTGCGCGGCCAGGTCTTCCGGCATGGGCGGACGGTGCGACTTGTATTCGGGATAGAGGTCGTCGCGGAAGGTCTTGCCGCGCGCGTCGAACACGCATGCCGCATACTGTGCCTTATGATCGTGGACGAGCCGGCGCAGCATGTTCAATACGCCATACAGGGCGCCGGTAGGCTCCCCTTGCGCATTGCGTAGATCAGGCATGGCGTGGTACGCGCGGTAGAGGTAGCTCGATCCATCCACCAGCAACAAGGTTTCATTCATGGTTACTAAGCGCAAAACGGGTACGCCCGCCGACAGGCAAACACCCCGGATTATGTCAGAGTTGCTTGCCGCGGCCGATGCGCTGGCGCACATCGGCCCGGCGGTGAGCGTGTTCGGCAGCGCTCGGCTGCGGACGGATTCGCCCTACTACGGGCTGGCCGAAGAAATCGGCCGCCTGCTGGCCCGGGCCGGGTTTGCCGTCATCGCCGGCGGCGGGCCCGGCATCATGGAAGCAGCCAACAAGGGCGCCATCGAAGCCGGCGGCACCAGCGTCGGGCTGAACATCACGCTGCCTTTCGAAACGGCCAACAACGCCTACCAGACCATAGAGCTGTCGTTCGAATATTTCTATTCGCGCAAGGCGACGTTCTTCATGCACAGCCTGGCCTACGTCGCGCTGCCCGGCGGATACGGCACCATGGACGAGCTGTTCGAGGCGCTGACGCTGATGCAGACCGGCAAGATCCCGCGCGGGCCGGTCGTCCTGGTCGGCTCATCGTTCTGGGGCGGCCTGATCGACTGGGTGCGCGAGCGCATGCTCGCCATGGGAATGATCTCCCCGGCGGACCTGGATCTATTCCAGGTCGAAGACGACCCCCGGTCGGTGGTCGAGATCATCGCCGCCTTCCACGACCGCCAGCGCAACGACGCCCTCTACGTCCCGACCCTGCCTGCGTGAACGCGCCGACCCGGCGCCGCACGCGCCAAACGGGTGGCGTAAAATTTCCGTTTATGCCTGCCGGGGTGCTGCTTGCGCCCTGACCTGTCGCATCCGTCTTTTTCCTTACAGGAGTTCTTATGGATCACTCCGTATTTCCCTTAAAGCTCAAGGACGCCGAGCTGCTGCGCACGCAGTCGTACATCGACGGCAAGTGGGTGGATGCCCAGGACGACGCCACGTTCGCCGTGGACAACCCGGCCACCGGAGAAATCATTGCCCACGTGGCCAACCTGGACGAAGGTCAAACCGAGCAGGCGATCGCCGCGGCCGAGCGCGCCTTCCCGCTGTGGCGCGCGCGCACGGCCAAGGAACGCGCGGGCATCCTGCGCAAGTGGTTCGACCTGATCCTGGCCAACGGTGAGGACCTGGCCGCGCTGATGACTCTGGAACAGGGCAAGCCGGTCGCCGAGGCCCGCGGCGAAGTCGCCTACGCCGCCTCTTTCGTGGAATGGTTCGCCGAGCAGGCCAAGCGCGTCATGGGCGATACGCTGGCCTCGACCTCGCCGAACACCCGCATGCTGGTGCTGCGCGAGCCCATCGGCGTGTGCGCGGCCATCACGCCGTGGAACTTCCCCCTGGCCATGATCACGCGCAAGGTGGCGCCCGCCATTGCCGCGGGCTGCACCATCGTGCTCAAGCCTGCCGAGCAGACGCCGCTGTCGGCGCTGGCCCTGGCAGAGCTGGCCGAGCGCGCCGGCATCCCCGCCGGGGTCCTGAACATCGTCACCGCCGACAGCGAACGCTCGATCAAGGTCGGCAAGGCGCTGTGCGCCAGCCCCGTGGTGCGCAAGCTCACCTTCACCGGCTCGACCCCGGTCGGCCGCATCCTGATGCAGCAAAGCGCGCCCACCATCAAGAAGCTGTCGCTGGAGCTGGGCGGCCACGCGCCCTTCATCGTCTTCGACGACGCCGACCTGGATGCGGCCATCGACGGCGCAATGGCGTCGAAGTACCGCAACGGCGGCCAAACCTGCGTCTGCACCAACCGCTTCTACGTGCACGAAAAGCTCTACGACGCCTTCGCCGAGAAGCTCGCTGCCCGCGTGGCCAGCAGCATCAAAGTGGGCGACGGCTTTGCCCAAGGCATCACCCAGGGCCCGCTGATCGATGACGCAGCCGTGGCCAAGGTCGACCAGCACGTGCAGGATGCCCTGTCCAAGGGTGCCCGGGCGCTGACCGGCGGCAAGAAGCACAGCCTGGGCGGCCGGTTCTTCGAGCCGACGGTGCTGGCCGACGTGACCGAAGACATGCTGTGCATGCGCGAGGAGACCTTCGGCCCGCTCGCCCCCGTGGTCAAGTTCCGCGACGAAGCCGAGGTGATCCGCCTGGCCAACAACACCGAGTACGGCCTTGCCGCCTACTTCTACAGCCGCGACGTCGGGCGCATCTTCCGCGTGGCCGAGGCGTTGGAATACGGCATGGTGGGCGTCAACACCGGCATCTTCTCCAACGAGGTGGCGCCCTTCGGCGGGGTGAAGCAGTCCGGCCTGGGCCGCGAAGGCTCGGTCTACGGCATGGACGAGTTCATGGAAATGAAATACGTCTGCCTGGGCGGCATCTGACCGCCCGCCGCACGGGGCGGGGACCCGGTCCCCGCCGGCAAGCCCCAGGATCTGCCCTTTCCCATCGGAAAGGGCTTTTTCTTCATGGCGGCGGCAACCCCGCGCAAACCCGCCAGGCGGCGCGTGCAGGCCGTTACGTTCCGCCTTCAATCGAAGGCATAGACGTCCATCGCCAGCACGCCGTACTCGTAGCTGCCGTGCAGGCGGCAGGCCGGCGCCGATCCACCGGCCGCGCCCATGGCCACGAACAGCGGCACGAGGTGTTCCTCGGTGGGATGGTTGCGCACGGCATGCGGCGCCTGGCGGCGGTAGTCGGCAAGCCCGGCCGCATCGCCCCGCTCGAGCCTGTCCTGCATCCAATCGCCGAATTCGCGCACCCATTGCGGCGCCGGCGCGTCCACGGCCTGGCCGCGGAATTCATGCAGGTTGTGCGTCAGCGACCCGGACCCGACCAGGAGCACGCCCTCATCGCGCAGCGCGCCCAGGGCGCGTCCCATCTGCAAGTGCGCCTCGGGCCCGGCGCCGCGCAGCACCGACACCTGCGCCACGGGTACGTCGGCCTCCGGATACATCAGCCGCAGCGGCACCCACGCGCCATGGTCCAAGCCGCGCACGGCATCAGCCGTGGCCTGCAGGCCGGCGTGGCGCAACAGCTCGGCCGCCCGGCTGGCCACATGTGGCGCCCCCGGGGCCGGGTACGTGATTTCATATAGTGGGCGAGGAAACCCGCCAAAGTCGTGGATGGTGGCCGGCTGCTCGGCAAGCGACACCGCGGGTGCGCCGGGCGTTTCCCAGTGGGCCGAGGCGACCAGGATCGCCTCGGGCCTGGGCAAGGCGCGGCCCAGCTGGCTCAAAAAGCGATGCGCAGGGGTTTGCTGCAAGGCCAGCATCGGCGAGCCGTGCGAAATGAACAGGGTGGGCAGTTTGGCCATGGCGTAAGTCCTTCTGGCTGCCACGATACTCCAGATCGCCGGGGCACACAGAAGGGCATGCCACCCTTTCGTGCACCGCATCGATGCAATCCGCCGCATTTTGGGGCATCCCTGCACCGTACGCACCGTTGCGAATCGAAGTGGGCGCAATAACAGTGCGCGCTGGCCCGGCATGGATCTTGCATGGAAGGTAGCGACTTCACTGCCGCACCGCCATGTATCGTTCCCACGACGCCGCCACGCTTGCTCCTGCCGCCGGCGCCCGGGCCCAGGCCCCGGGCTGGCAGGCGCGGCTCGCACTTGGCTTTGCCCGGCGCGGCGGCCGGACGGTCTTGGCCTGGCGCCGGCGCAGCGGGCCGCTGGCGATCCAGAAGCCGCTTTATCCCGAGGGGCCGATCTGCCATGCGATCATCCTGCACCCGCCAGGGGGCATCGCCGCCGGGGACAGCCTGGAAATTGACCTGGACGTGCAGCCAGGCGCGCATGCCGTGGTGACCACGCCCGGGGCGACCAAGTGGTACAAGGCCTCGCCCACCAACCCGTCCACCCAGGCGGTGACCATCGCCCTGGGCGAGGCGGCCAGGATCGATTGGCTGCCCCAGGACAACATCTATTTCGACGACAGCCACGCCCGGCAACGCTTCGTCCTGCGGCTGGCCGAGGGCGCGACCGCGCTGGGCTGGGATGCCGCGCTGCTGGGCCGGCGCGCCAGCGGCGAATCCTGGCGTGGCGCGCACCTGCATAACCTGGCCCGCATCGTCGATGCCGCCGGCCAACCGCTGTGGGAGGAACGCCAGGCGATGGGCAGCGGCGACCCCATCCTGGCCGCGCCCCAGGGCCTGGACGGCCTGCCGGCCTACGGCACGCTGTGGGCGGCGGGACCTGCCTGCACGCCCGACCTGGCCCAATCGCTCGCTCCCGGCCTGCCCTATCGCGCCGACCTGCGCGCCGGCGCCACCGCGCTGCCCGGCGGCGTGCTGCTGGTACGCGCCGTCGCGGCCGAGGCGCAAGCCATCCGCGAACTATTCATCGGCCTGTGGCTGCGACTGCGGCCGGTCGTCCACGGCGTGCCGGCCCGGCCGCTGCGCCTGTGGGCGACCTGAGCGCCCGGCCCACCCATTCTTTCATGCTGACCCCGTCCGAGCCATGAAACTGACCCCCCGCGAAAAAGACAAGCTCCTGATCTTCACCGCCGCGCTGCTGGCCGAGCGCCGCCGCGCCAAGGGGCTGAAGCTGAACTATCCGGAAGCGGTCGCCTACATCAGCGCGGCGCTGATGGAAGGCGCGCGCGAGGGCCGCACGGTAGCCGAACTGATGGACTACGGCACCACCCTGCTGACCCGCGACGACGTCATGGAAGGCGTGCCGGAGATGATCCCCGACGTGCAGGTCGAGGCCACCTTTCCCGATGGCACCAAGCTGGTCACCGTCCACAACCCCATCGCCTGATGCCGGCGGCGGCTGCCCGCCGCGCCGCCGCCCTTAGCCACCAAGAGGAAACCGTATGTCCGTCCGCACCCATCGCCTGCCGCGCATCGCGCTTTGCACCCTTGCCCTGTTGGCCGCCTCGGTGGCCCACGCCCATCCCGGCCACGATACGCTCGCCGACGGCGCCTGGGGCAGCCTGGCCGCCGGCCTGCTGCACCCGCCCACCGGGCTGGACCATTTGTGCGCGATGGTCATCCTAGGCGTCTGGAGTGCCATGACCGCCCGCCGCATCTGGCTCGCGCCGCTGGCGTTCGCGCTGGTGTTGCTGGCCGGCGCCCTGCTTGGGCTGGCCGGCCTGGCGCTGCCGGCGGTCGAACCCATGATCGCCGCCTCGCTGCTGGTCCTGGGACTGCTGACCGCCGCGCGCACGCGCCTGCCCGAAGCCGCTGGCGCAGTCGTTGCGGCGCTGTTTGCCCTTTTCCATGGTCACGCCCATGGCGCGGAGCTGCCGGCGACGGTCGCAGCAGGCCCCTATGTTGCGGGCTTCATGCTGGCCACCGTGGCCTTGCATTGCGCCGGTATCGCCGGCGGCCTGTGGCTGCGCCGCGCCCGCGCGTGGGCGGCGCGCCTGTTGGGCGGCGGCGTCGCCCTTTATGGGCTCGCGCTGCTGGCCGGCTAGGCGCGGGCCAGCCGAGCCGCCCATGCATACAAACGAGGAGGCCTTGCCATGATTCCCGGCGAAATCCTGGTCCCGGAAGGCGACATCGCCATCAACGAGGGCCGTGCCACGCGCATCCTGGACGTGGCCAATGCGGGCGACCGCCCCGTACAGGTGGGTTCGCACTATCACTTCTACGAAGTCAACGAGGCGTTGCGGTTCGACCGTGAGGCCGCGCGCGGCTTTCGCCTGAACATCGCCGCCGGCACGGCCGTGCGCTTCGAACCCGGCCAGACACGCACAGTCGAGCTGGTGGAGCTGTCCGGCGAGCGCACCGTCTATGGTTTTGCCGGCAAGATCATGGGGAAGCTATGAGCCAGAAAATATCGCGCCGCGCCTACGCGGAGATGTACGGCCCGACCACCGGCGACCGCGTGCGGCTGGCCGACACCGAGCTCTTCATCGCCATCGAGCGCGACCACACCATTTACGGCGAAGAGGTCAAGTTCGGCGGCGGCAAGGTGATACGCGATGGCATGGGCCAGTCGCAGCGGCCAGCCGCGCAAGTGGCCGATACCGTCATCACCAACGCCGTCATCCTCGATCACTGGGGCGTGATCAAGGCCGACATCGGCATCAAGGACGGCCGCATCCAGCGCATCGGCAAGGCCGGCAATCCGGACATCCAGCCCGGCGTGGACATCGCCATCGGCGCGGGCACCGAGATCATCGCCGGCGAAGGCAAGATCGTCACGGCTGGCGGCATCGACGCGCACGTGCACTTCATCTGCCCGCAGCTGGTGGACGAGGCGCTGGCCAGCGGCATCACCACCCTGATCGGCGGGGGCACGGGCCCGGCCACCGGCACCAATGCCACCACCTGCACGCCCGGCCCTTGGCACATCGAACAGATGCTGGCCGCCGTGGAGGGATGGCCGATCAACATCGGCCTGCTCGGCAAGGGCAACGCCAGCCGCCCCGAGCCGCTGATGGAGCAGATCGCCGCCGGCGCCATCGGGCTGAAGCTGCACGAAGACTGGGGATCGACGCCGGCGGCCATCGACTGCTGCCTAGACGTGGCCGAGCGCACCGACACCCAGGTGGCCATCCATACCGACACGCTCAACGAAAGCGGCTTCGTCGAAGCCACCATCGCCGCCATCGGCGGACGCACCATACACACCTACCACACCGAAGGCGCGGGCGGCGGCCACGCGCCGGACATCCTGCGCATCGCCGGCCACCCCAACGTGCTGCCGTCGTCGACCAATCCGACGCGCCCCTACACTGTCAATACGGTCGACGAACACCTCGACATGCTGATGGTTTGCCACCATCTGGATGCGGCCATCGCCGAGGACGTGGCTTTCGCCGAATCGCGCATCCGGCGCGAAACCATCGCCGCCGAAGACATCCTGCACGACCTTGGCGCGCTTTCGATGATCTCCAGTGACTCGCAGGCCATGGGCCGCGTCGGCGAGACCATCCTGCGCACCTGGCAGACCGCGCACAAAATGAAGGTGCAGCGCGGCGCGTTGCCCGGCGACGGTATCGCTGACAACCTGCGTGCCCGCCGCTACATCGCCAAGTACACGATCAACCCCGCCATCACGCACGGCATTGCCCACGAAGTGGGCTCGGTCGAACCCGGCAAGTGGGCCGACCTCGTTTTGTGGGACCCGGCGTTTTTCGGCGTCAAGCCAGACCTGGTGCTCAAGGGCGGCCAGATCGTGATGGCGCTCATGGGTGATCCCAACGCGTCCATCCCCACGCCCCAGCCGGTGCATTACCGGGAGATGTTCGGCGCGCGCGCCGGCGCCCTGGCGCGCAACTCGATCACCTTCGTCTCGCAAGCCGCCTTCGAGGCCGACGTCGCGGGCCGGTTGCGGCTGGCCCGGCGCATCTCGCCCGTGCGCGGCGTGCGCGGCGTGGGCAAGCGCGACATGGTGCTCAACGATTGGCAGCCGCGCATAGAGGTCGACCCCGAAACCTATCAAGTGGTGGCCGACGGCCAGCTGCTAATGGGCGAGCCAGCCAGGGTCTTGCCCATGGCCCAGCGCTACTTCCTGTTTTGACCGGCAAAGCCGGCAGAACCTGCACGGCGCGGGCGATGCGGCGCCTTCGCCGCCATGGCGCCGCCTGCCTTGCCTGCACACGCAATGGATACACCGAGCATGCTGCGCATAGAGAAAACCTTGGATGACGGCCGCACGCTGGCCCCGGCCCTGTTGCGTCGCGCCGTGACGCTGACCTTGCCTTATGACCAGCGTTGCCGCAGCCGCCTAGCCGCGACGCTGGACGATGGCCGCGAGGCCGCGTTGTTCCTGCCTCGCGGCACCGTCATGCGCGACGGCACCATCCTGGTCGCCGACGACGGTTCGCTCGTGCGGGTCGTGGCCGCGGCCCAACCCGTCATGCGCGTGGTGGCCAGCGACACGCTGTCGCTGCTGCGCGCGGCGTACCACCTGGGCAACCGCCATACGCCAGTCCATATCACCCGCGATTGGCTGCAGATCGAGCCTGATCCCGTGCTGCGCGACATGCTGCGCCGCCTGGGCGTCGACGTCCAGGAGCTGGATGCCCCGTTCGAGCCGGAAGCTGGCGCCTACGGCGGTGGCCATCGCCACGGGCATGACGAGACATTCGCCGAGGACTACGCCGCCGCCCAGGCCGCCTACGCGCATCGCCATGGCCATGGCCATGGCCATGGCCACGACCACGACCACAGCCACAGCCACAGCCACGGCCACGACCACGATCATCGCCACGACGGCGGTGCGTGCGCCGGCCGCGGCTAAAACCGGGAGACCAGCCATGCCCGACGGCCACGCCACCGACGCCGCATGCCTCGTCGCGCTGCTGCAACTGGCATCGCCAGCCCTGCCCATAGGGGGCTTCAGCTACTCGCAAGGGTTGGAGGCCGCCATCGATGCCGGGACAGTGGTAGACGCGGATACGGCCGCGCGCTGGATTGCGGCAGGGCTGGACGTGCTCGCTCGCGGCGAAGCGGTCTTGCTGGTCCGGCAGTGGCACGCCTGGCGCCAGGGCGATTGGCAATGCGTACACCAGGCAAACCGGACGCTGCTCGCGTTGCGCGAGACGGCAGAGCTGCGGCTGGAAGCCGAGCAAATGGGCGCGTCGCTGGCGCGGCTGGCCCTTGACCTGCAATGGGGCGATGCCACGGCGCGCGCGCAGCTTGCCGCCATGCGGCCGGTAGCGTTGCCCACGGCCTATGCCTATGCCGCTGGCGCCCTGGGGCTGGATGGCTGCGCCTGCGCCGCCGCTTGGCTGTACGCGTGGACCGAGAACCAGGTCGCGGCTGCCATCAAGGCGATCCCGCTCGGCCAGGCCGCAGGCCAGCGCATCCTAGATGGCCTGCGGCCCTCGGTGGCCGAGGCCGCCGGGCGCGCGCAGCGTGCCGCGCTGGCAGGCGAACGCCAGGCAAATGGCGAATGCGCGCCCGATGACGGGCACGATGCGGTCAGCACCTTCGCACCGATGCTCGCCATCCTGTCGGCCCGACACGAAACACAGTATTCGCGCCTGTTCCGCTCCTAGTGCAGGCAACCGATTGCCATTGAACGACGAGGAACATCGATGCAAGCCCGCACCAAGAAGAATCCGCCGCTGCGCGTGGGCATAGGCGGCCCGGTCGGATCCGGAAAGACCACCCTGCTGGAAATGCTGTGCAAGGCCATGCGCAGCCGCTACGACCTGGTGGTCATCACCAACGACATCTATACCAAGGAGGACCAGCGGCTGCTTACCGTGGCCGACGCCCTGCCGGCCGAACGCATCATGGGGGTGGAAACGGGCGGCTGCCCGCACACCGCCATCCGCGAAGATGCCTCGATCAACCTGGACGCGGTCGACCGCATGCTCGCGAAGTTTCCCGATGCGGACATCGTCTTCATCGAGTCGGGCGGCGATAACCTTGCCGCCACCTTCAGTCCCGAGCTGTCAGACTTGACCATCTACGTCATCGACGTGGCCGGTGGCGAAAAAATCCCCCGCAAGGGCGGGCCCGGCATCACCAAGTCGGATCTCCTGGTAATCAACAAGATCGACCTCGCCCCCCTGGTCGGCGCGTCGCTAGCCGTGATGGAGGAAGACACCCGCCGCATGCGCGGCGAGCGTCCTTACGTGATGAGCGACATGAAGTCCGGCGCCGGACTGGCGGAAATCATCGCCTTCATCGAGCGCAAGGGCCTGCTGCAGGCCTGACTGCCTACAATACGGCGCATCGCCACCGCAACGGAGCAACAAGGGACGATGGACGCCGAATTCTGGCTGCAACGCTGGCGCGAAGGCCGCACCAACTTTCACCAGGCGCGGGTCACCCCGCCGCTGGAAAAATTCTGGCGCCTGCTGGAGCTGCCGCCCGGCAGCCGGGTGCTGGTGCCGCTGGCGGGCAAGACGCTGGACATGCTGTGGCTGGCCCGGCAAGGCCTGCGCGTGCTGGGCGTGGAGCTGTCTCCCCTGGCGGTGGAACAGTTCTTCGCCGAGAACGGCCTGCAACCGGCCGTACGGGACAGCGCCCAGGGGCGCCATTACACGGCCGGCGACATCGAACTGATCTGCGGGGACATCTTCGACCTGGACGACGCGACGCTCGCCGGGTGCACCGGCGTCTACGACCGGGCCGCGCTCGTGGCCCTGCCTGCAGACATGCGCGCGCGCTACGTCGATCGCGTTTATGGCCGCCTGCCCGGCGGCTACCGCGGGCTGCTGGTCTCGCTGGACTACCCGCAAGACCAAATGGCCGGGCCGCCATTCTCGGTGGACGACGACGAGGTGCGCCGCCTATACGCCGACCACACCGAGGTCGAACTGGTCAGCCGCCACGACAGCCTAGCCAAGGAACCGAAATTCCTGCAGGCCGGCGTCACGCGGCTGGACACCCTCGTGTACCAACTGCGCGGGCGCGGCTAGGCCGCCACACGGGCAAAGGCGGCCGCCCGCCGGCCGCGACCCGATTACGCCGCCTCGCGCGCCATGCGGCGGCGCTCATGCTCCTGCAGGTAGCGCTTGCGCAGCCGGATCGACTTGGGCGTGACTTCCACCAACTCGTCGTCGTCGATGAATTCCACCGCATACTCCAGCGTCAGCTTGATCGGCGGAATCAGGTCGATGTGCTCGTCCTTGCCCGCGGCGCGGATGTTGGTCAGCTTCTTTTCCCTGATCGGGTTGACCACCAGGTCATTGTCGCGGCTGTGGATGCCGATGATCATGCCCTCGTACAAGGGGTCGCCCGGGCTGACGAACATGCGTCCGCGCTCCTGCAGTTTCCACAAGGCGTAGGCCACGGCCTCGCCGTTGTCCTGGCTGATGAGCACGCCGTTGCGCCGCTCGCCCACCGGGCCCTCGCGCATGGGCGCGTACTCATCGAAAATATGGCTCATCAGGCCAGTGCCGCGCGTCAGCGTCAGGAACTCGCTCTGGAAGCCGATCAGCCCGCGCGCCGGGATGCGGTACTCCAGCCGCGTGCGGCCGCGGCCATCCGGCTGCATGTCCAGCAGGTCACCCTTGCGGCGGCCCAGTTCCTCCATGACGGCGCCCTGGTGCGCATCCTCGACGTCCACGGTCAGCAGCTCATAGGGTTCCAGCTTCTGGCCGTCGACTTCCTTGAAGACGACGCGCGGACGCGACACCGCGAGCTCGTAGCCCTCGCGGCGCATGTTCTCGAGCAAAATGGTCAGGTGCAGCTCGCCACGGCCGGCCACTTCGAACACCGTGTCGTCGTCGGTATCGCGCACGCGCAGGGCGACGTTGGACTTCAGCTCACGCTCGAGCCGCTCGCGCAGCTGTCGGCTCGTCACGAACTTGCCTTCGCGCCCGGCCAGCGGCGAGGTGTTGACCATGAAATTCATGGTCAGCGTAGGCTCGTCGATGCGCAGCATGGGCAGCGGCTCGGGCTGCGCCGGATCCATAATGGTGCAGCCGATGCCGATGTCTTCGATGCCGTTGACGAGCACGATGTCGCCCGCCTCGGCCTCATCGACCAGCACCCGCTCCAGCCCCTTGAACTTCAAGACCTGGTTGATGCGCCCTTTGCCCGATTCCCCGTCGGGGCCGAACTGGTACACCACATCCATGCCCGGGCGGATGCGCCCGCGGTTGATGCGGCCCACCCCGATCTTGCCCACATAGCTGTTGTAGTCCAGCGAGACGATCTGCAACTGCAGCGGCCCGTCGACGTCGTCGTTGCGTTGCGGCACGTACTTCAGGATGGCATCGAACAGCGGACGCATGTCGCCTTCGCGCACATCAGGCGTCAGTCCCGCGTAGCCCGACAGGCCCGAGGCATAAATGACCGGGAAATCCAGCTGCTCCTCGGTGGCACCCAGCTTGTCGAACAGGTCGAAGGTGGCATTGATGACGTAATCGGGGCGCGCGCCGGGGCGGTCTATCTTGTTGACCACCACGATGGGCTTTAGCCCCAACGCCAGCGCCTTGCGGGTGACGAAGCGAGTTTGCGGCATGGGCCCTTCGACGGCGTCGACCAGCAGCAGCACGCCATCGACCATGGACAGCACGCGCTCGACCTCGCCGCCGAAGTCGGCGTGGCCCGGAGTGTCGACGATGTTGATGTGCGTGCCTTCGTATTCGACCGCGCAGTTCTTGGCCAGGATGGTGATGCCGCGCTCTTTTTCCAGATCGTTGGAATCCATGACCCGTTCGGCGACCTGCTGGTTCTCGCGGAAGGTGCCAGACTGGCGCAGCAATTGGTCGACCAGCGTGGTCTTGCCGTGGTCGACGTGGGCGATGATGGCGACGTTGCGCAAGGCGCGAGTCATGACGGGTTCCTTTGCATTGGGCCGGCGGGCATCAAGCCTGCCGGCAATTCGTTCAAGGGCAGAAGCGCCCGGACCGGGTCATCCATGGACTGCAGGGCATCGAGCGTGACGGCGTCGGCCAGCGCGAAAGGCCCGACGCGGGTGCGCGACAACGCCGACAGGTGCGCCCCGCATCCGAGTGCGCGACCGATGTCCTGCGCCAGCGTGCGGATGTACGTACCCTTGCTGCACGACACGTCGATGACCGCCGAGCGCGCGTCCCAACGCACGAGTTCGATGCCATGCACGGTCACCGTGCGCGGCTCGCGCTCGACCTCGATGCCGGCCCGGGCATATTCGTAAAGAGGCCGGCCGTGGCGCTTGAGCGCGGAATACATCGGCGGCACCTGCTGGATCTGGCCGACGAAACGCGCCAGCACCTCACGCAGCGCCTGCTCGTCGACGCCACCGAAATCGGCCGCGCGCGCGACCACGTTGCCGGTCAGGTCGCCCGAATCGGTTTCCTCGCCGAAGGCCAGCGTCGCCCGGTACGCCTTGTCGGCGTCGAGCATGGCCGCGCAGATCTTGGTGGCGCGGCCCATGCAGCAGACCAGCAGCCCGGTGGCGAAGGGATCAAGCGTGCCGGTGTGGCCTGCCTTCTGGGCATTGAGCGTGCGGCGCGCGCGCTGCAGCGCGTGATTGCTGGACAAGCCCTCGGGTTTGTCCAGCAACAGCACGCCGTCGAGCGCCAGCCCGCGTCTTTTGGCCATCGTCGGATATCCTGCAAAAAAATGCGACGGCAGCCCTGTCAGGACCGGTCCTCGGGTTCGTCGGGCTCGTCGGCGCGCGCGCCGGGCCGGTTGGCGCGCTCGATCAGCCGGGACATTTCGATGCCGCGGGCGACCTGCTCATCATGGATGAAGCGCAGCGTCGGCACCGTATGGATGTGCAGCAGCTTGTACAGCTGGGAATGCAGCCAGCCGGCCTTTTCGTTGAGCACGTCGGCGGCGACCTCGGGCTCGGCGCCCAGCACGGTGAAGTACACCTTCGCGTGGGCGTAGTCTGGCGACAGCTCGACGCCGCTCAACGTAATCAGGCCGGCGCGCGACACGTCGATCTCGCGCTGGATGATGGCCGCCAGATCCTTCTGGATCTGGTCGGCCAGCCGCAGGTTGCGGCCAGGAATGGCTTTGCTCTTGTGGCGTGTCATCGGCAAGGCATCACAAGGTTCGCGCGATTTCCTTGATCTCGAAGATCTCGAGCTGGTCGCCTACCTTGATGTCGTTGTTGCCGCGCAGCGTCAGGCCGCAATCGAAGCCGGCGCGCACTTCGCGCACGTCGTCCTTGAAGCGGCGCAGCGAGTCGAGCTGGCCGGTCCACAGCACGACGTTGTCGCGCAGCAGGCGCACCTGCGCATCGCGGCGCACCACGCCCTCGGTGACCATGCAGCCGGCGACGTTGCCGATGCGCGAAATGCTGTAGACCTCACGGATCTCGGCCTGGCCGATGACTTCCTCGCGCTTCTCGGGCGCCAGCATGCCGGACATGGCCGCCTTCACCTCATCCACGGCATCGTAGATGATGTTGTAGTAGCGCAGGTCCACGCCATTGGATTCGGCCAGCTTCTTGGCGCCCTGGTCGGCACGCACGTTGAAGCCGATGATCACCGCGTTGGAGGCAATGGCCAGGTTGACGTCGCTTTCGGTCACGCCACCCACGCCGGCGTGCACCACCTGCACGCGCACCTCGTCGGTCGACAGCTTGGTCAGCGCGGCCACCAAGGCCTCCTGCGAACCCTGCACGTCGGTCTTGACGATGAGCGGCAGGGTCTGCGTGCCTTCCCCAAGGTTGTCGAACATCGACTCCAGCTTGGCCGCCTGCTGGCGCGCGAGCTTGACGTCGCGGAACTTGCCCTGGCGGAACAGGGCGATTTCGCGGGCCTTGCGTTCGTCGGCCAGCACGATGAGCTCGTCGCCGGCGGCCGGGACCTCGGTCAGGCCCTGGATCTCGACCGGGATGGAAGGCCCGGCCGAGGTGACCGTCTTGCCGTTTTCGTCCAGCATGGCGCGCACACGGCCATAGCTGGCGCCGGCCAGCACCACGTCGCCGCGCTTGAGCGTGCCGCTCTGCACCAGGATGGTGGCCACCGGGCCGCGCCCCTTGTCCAGGCGCGCCTCGATGACCAGGCCCTTGGCCGGCGCGTCGACCGGCGCCTTCAGTTCGAGGATTTCGGCCTGCAGCAAGACGTTTTCGAGCAGGTCGTCGATCCCCTGCCCCGTCTTGGCCGACACCGGCACGAAAGGCACGTCGCCGCCGTATTCTTCGGGCACGACCTCTTCGGCCACCAGCTCCTGCTTGACGCGCTCGGGATTGGCCTCGGGCTTATCGATCTTGTTGACCGCAACCACCATGGGCACGCCGGCTGCCTTGGCGTGGTGGATGGCTTCGCGGGTCTGGGGCATGACGCCGTCGTCGGCGGCCACCACCAGGATGACGATGTCGGTGGCCTTGGCCCCGCGTGCGCGCATGGCGGTAAACGCCTCGTGGCCCGGAGTGTCCAGGAAGGTGACCATGCCGCGGTCGGTCTGCACGTGGTAGGCGCCGATGTGCTGGGTGATGCCGCCGGCTTCACCCGCGGCAACCTTGGTGCGGCGGATGTAGTCCAGCAGCGAGGTCTTGCCGTGGTCGACGTGGCCCATGACCGTGACCACCGGCGCGCGCGGCAACTGCTCGCTTTCCTCGTGCGGCGCCTCGTCCAGGAAGGCCTCCGGATCGTCCAGCTTGGCGGCGATCGCCTTGTGGCCCATTTCCTCGACCACGATCATGGCCGTTTCCTGGTCCAGCACCTGGTTGATGGTGACCATCTGGCCCAGCTTCATCAATTGCTTGATGACCTCGGCCGCCTTGACCGCCATCTTGTGCGCCAGGTCGGCCACGGTGATGGTTTCGGGCACGTGGACTTCGCGCGCGATGAACTCGGGTTGCTGCTGCTGGCGCTCGGTCTGCTGCTGCTGGCGGTTGCGTCCGCCCTTGCCACCCTTGCCGCCGGCGCGCCAGCCATCGCGGCTGGCGCCGGGCGCGGCGTCGCGCCGGTCGGCCGGCTTCTTGCGCGAGGCCTCATCGGACCAGGTCGAGGCGACCTCGCCGGCCTTGATGACCTTCTTGCCGGCAGTGCCCGGCTTGGTGTCCTTGTCCTTCTTGGCCGCCTTGGCGCCGGCCGGCTTGTGCAGCGTGCCGGACAAGGCGGCCGGGTTGGCCTGCGGTTCGGGCGCGCGCAGCACCTTGCGCGGCCGGCTCAGCATCTCGCGCAGCGCGGCGGCCTCGGCTTCTGCCGCACGGCGGGCCTCGTCGCGGTCGATGGCGCTCTTGGACGACGCAGCAGGTGCGGCCGCAGGCGCAGCCGGCGCGGACTTGGCTGCCGGCGCGGCGGCGGGCTTGCCGGCGGGCGCCGGCTCGTTGGACTTGCCCGCCGCGGCCTCGGCCGGGGCCGCCTGCTCAGGTTGCGGCGTTTCAGGTTGCGGCGTTTCGGCCACGGGCGCCGGCGCGGCGTCGGCAGGCGCCTGCGGCGCAGGCGCCGCGGCAGCCGGCGATTCGGCCTGCTGCGGCTGGTCGACCGTTTCGGGCTTGGCTGCCGGCTCGGCCTTGGCCTCGGCCGGCGCTTCTTGCGCCTGAGGCGCCTCGGGCTGCGCAGCTTCGGCCGGCGCGGCTGCCGGTTCGGTCGCAGCGGGCACAGGCGCCTGCGCGGCCGTGGCAGACGCCGCAGTTTCGGCTGGCGCCTGTGCAGCCGGAGCCGCAGCAGCCGGCGCGGCGTCGGCCGGCTTGTCCGCCGCCTGCTTCTGCTCGGCCTGCTCCAACGCCCCGGCAGCCTTGGCCTCGGCCAGGAGCTCGGCCGCGTCGCGCTTGACGAACACGCGCTTCTTGCGCACCTCCACCTGGATGGTGCGCGACTTGCCGGTCGCGTCGGACTGGCGGATCTCCGACGTCTGTCGCCGGGTCAAGGTGATCTTCTTGCCCTCAGTCGCCCCATGCGCGCGCCGCAGCGATTCGAGCAGCTTCGCCTTGTCGCTGTCGGTGACGGCGTCGTCGACCGATTGGAGGTGAACGCCGGCCACGCGCAGCTGGTCCAGCAGCACGTGGGCAGGCATTTTCAGCTCGGTAGCGAACTGGGCGACGGTGTTACTCGACATTGGGCTCTCTTCCCTGTGTTCTGCAATCAGTAATCGGGTCCGGGGCGAGATCCGTCTCAAGCGGCGGATTCATCGCCCTCGAACCAATGCGCGCGGGCGCGCATGATCAGGTCGCTGGCCTGCTGGGCATCGATGCCGGTCATTTCGGACAGTTCATCGGTGGCCAGCTCGGCCAGCTCATCGCGGGTCAGGACGCCCTTCTCCGCCAGCTTGGCCGCCAGGTCCGGGGTCATGCCTTCGAGTTCGAGCAAGTCCTGCGCGCTTTCCAGGCGCTCTTCCTGGGCGATGGCCTCGGTCAGCAGCGCATTGCGCGCCCGGTTGCGCAGCTCGTTGATGGTGTCTTCGTCGAACGCCTCGATCTCGAGCAGCTCCTGGATCGGCACGTAGGCGATTTCCTCCAGGCCGGTGAAGCCTTCGTCGATGAGGATATCGGCCACCTCTTCGTCGACGTCGAGCTTGCTCATGAACGTCTCGCGCAGGGCGGCACGCTCCTGCTCCTGGCGGGCCTTGCTTTCCTCGGGCGTCATGATGTTGATCTGCCAGCCGGTCAGCTCCGAGGCCAGGCGCACGTTCTGCCCCTTGGCGCCGATCGCCTTGGGCAGGTTTTCCTCGTCGACGACCACGTCCATGGCGTGCTTGTCCTCGTCGACGACGATGGATTCGACGTTGGCCGGCGCCAGCGCGCCAATGACGAACTGGGCCGGATCCTCGGACCACAGCACGATGTCGATCTGCTCGCCGCCCAGTTCGTTACGCACGGCGGTCACGCGCGAACCGCGCATGCCCACGCAGGTGCCGATGGGGTCGATGCGCTTGTCATAGGCCACCACCGCGATCTTGGCGCGCACGCCGGGATCGCGCGCAGCCGCCTTGATCTCGAGCAGCCCTTGCTCGATTTCCGGCACTTCGTTCTCGAAGAGCTGGCGCACGAACTCGGGCGAGGTGCGCGACAGGATGACCTGCTGGCCGCGGGCGGCGCGGTCGACCTTGAGCACGTAGGCACGCACGCGGTCGCCGACGCGCAGGTTTTCCTTCGGGATCATTTCCGAGCGTGGCAGGCGGGCCTCGATCTTGCCGGTCTCGATGATCGCATCGCCCTTGTCCATGCGCTTGACGGTGCCGGAAATGATCTTTTCCCCACGTTCGAGGAAGTCGTTGAGCACCTGCTCGCGCTCGGCGTCGCGAATCTTCTGCAAGATGGCCTGCTTGGCCGCCTGCGCACCGATGCGGCCGAACTCGATGGGTTCGAGCGGCTCCTCGATGTATTCGCCGACCTGGATGTCAGGGACGATCTCGCGGGCATCCGAAAGCATTTCCTGCTGGTCGGGCTCCTGCAGGCCGGCCTCGTCGGGCACGACCAGCCAACGGCGAAAGCCCTCATGGTCGCCGGTATTGCGGTCGATCGACACCCTGATGTCGGCGTCTTCCTTGAAGCGCTTCTTCATGGCCGAGGCCAATGCGCTTTCCAGGGCCCCGAACACCACCTCGCGCGGCACGTTCTTTTCGCGCGCCAAGGCATCGACCAACAGAAGAATTTCGCGACTCATCGCTTTTTGCCCTTGAAATCCAGGACGGGATCCAGCTTGGCACGATCGATCTCGTCGAACGTGAAATCCAGCCGCTGGACCTCGCCTTTTTTTGCCTCAAATTCCAGGCCGAAGACAGCCGCCGCCGCGGGCGTCCCGGCCGCATTGGCCTCATCGGGAGCAATCAGCCTGCCCGAGAAGACCTTGCGCCCATTGAACGGCTCGCGCAGGCGGATCTCGACCCGCTCGCCGACGAAGCGGCGCATTTCCGCTTCGGTGCGCAAAGGACGATCGACCCCCGGGGAGCCGACTTCCAGGCGGCGGTAATCGATGTCCTCGACTTCGTAGACGCGCGAAAGCTGGCGCGACACTTGCTCGCAGTCTTCTATGCGCACGCCCCCCGGACGGTCGATGGTCACGCGCAGCAAGCCCATGGCGGCACGCTCGACGTCGACCAGTTCGACGTCCATGCCGGCCAGGGCCTGCTCGGTCAGTGCGTATAGATCAGTCATACACTCAAAAAAAATGGGCTGCAAGCCCAGCCCATCGTGTCGCGCCACCAACCAGCATGACGCGGCACCGGCCGTCTTGCTGTTTTCGCGCAATGTTCTTGTGCCGCCCCGCCTCGCGCCTGCCACCAGGACCCGTGTCCGCCCGCCCCACCGGCGCAAAGCCGCCGGCAAGGCATCCCAGGCGGGCCAAAGCCGCGTGCCAGGCCTCGATGCGCAAAGCCGTGAAAACCAGCTATTTTATCAGAAAAACCGGGATTTTCCTGATTCCTTAGGGGTTTACGCCCAGCGGGCGGTTTTTAGCGGTCGCGGATGAAGCCCAGCCGCGATTCGTGGGCCGACGCACTGCGCGGCTGCCAGTCGTCGCCGCCCGCGGCGGCGCCACCCTGCTTGCGGTTGCGCTTGCCACCGCCGTTGCCGGCCGGGCGTGCGCCGCCCTTCTGCCCAGACTTGGCGGCCCGGTTTTTGCCGGCGGCCTTGCCCGCCTTGCCTCGCCCTTTCTTCGCCCCTTCGGCGCCAGCCAGCGGATGGCCGTTGGCATAGCCGCCCGTGATGGTCAGCACGGAGCTGTAAGGCGTCACCGCGGTAACCAGCGGATCGACCAGCCGGGCCTTGCCGCCGCCCTGCAGCTTGCCGCGCCGGCCGATCCGGGCGCCGTTCATGCCGTTGCGCTCGAGCGTGCCGAAGCCCGGCGGCAGCGCACTGTCGTGCGATTGCGGCTGGCGGCTACGCTTGCTGCCCTCTTCCTCGTCGCGCAGCAGGCCGAGCTTGACCATGAGCGCGGTCACCAGCGAGGGATCCATCTCTTCCCAGCGCCCCCGGCGCAGGTTGCGCGGCAGCACGATGTCGCCGAAACGGGTGCGGATCAACCGGCTGACCGTCACGCCGGCCGCCTCGAACATGCGCCGCACCTCGCGGTTGCGGCCTTCGTGCAGCGTAACGCGGTACCAGCGGTTGCTGCCCTCGCCGCCGAGGTAATCGACCGCGCCGAAGGCGGCCTTGCCGTCTTCCAGCTCGATGCCGTCAAGCAGCGCCTGGCGCCGCGCCTCGTCGAGCTCGCCCAACACGCGCACCGCGTATTCGCGCTCGACGCCGTAGCGCGGATGCATCAGGCGGTTGGCCAGGTCGCCGGAGGTCGTCAGGATCAGCAGGCCTTCGGTGTTCAAGTCCAGCCGGCCCACCGACAGCCACTTGCCATTGCGCACCTTGGGCAGGCGCGCGAACACCGTCGCGCGCCCGGCCGGGTCGTCATGGCTGACGATCTCGCCCGCCGGCTTGTGATAGAGGATGACGCGCGGCGGCTTTTTGCCGTTGTTGCGCGCAACCAGCTTGCCGTTGACGCGCACCTGGTCGTTGGGGCCGACGCGCTGGCCGATGTGCGCCGGCTCCCCGTTGACCGACACCCGGCCGGCGATGATGAGCTCTTCCATCTCGCGGCGCGAACCGATGCCCGCATCGGCCAGCACCTTGTGCAGCTTGGGCATGACCGCCTCGCTGTTGAGGTACTTGCCCAGGCGCTGCTGGGTGCGCGAGGCATTGTCGAGATAAGCGAGCGCCTGCTCAGCCTCCTGCTCGGCGCTGCGCGCATCGGCTGGGTCAACCGGGGCGGCAACCCCGTCGGCGGCCGCGGCCGCCGCGGACGCATCGTTGCGGCGGCGACGGAACGGCGTGCGCAATTTGCGGCCACGGCCCTTGCCGCCGCCGGCCGGGGCGCCATTGGCCTGGGGCGGCTGGTTCGCATCGTTGGCCTTGGTATCGGGCAAGACGGCGTCGTGCTGCTGTTCTTCGCTCATCAAAGAAGACTCCACTGATTCAGATTCTAGGCGGGCGAGCGCGGCTCAACCCTGGGGATGATTCGTGTCGGCGCCCGCAGGAGGCGGCGATATTTCGGGCGTGCGCGGCAACCCCGGCATCTCCGCTGGCGTCGGCGCGGCCGGTGCTTCGTCCGGCGTGCCCGGCAGTTCAGGCTGCTCATCGGGCAGGTCCGGCAACTCCGGCGGCGTCTCGGGCAGCCCGGGCGCCTGCGGCGGTTCCTCGGGATCGCCGTCGGGTCGGATCTCCGGCTGTGGATCCTCGGGCTGGACTTCCGGCTGCGGGTCGCGCTGCGGGTGGGTTTCGGGCTGCGCAGGCGCATCCGGATCGAAGCCGGGCGATTCGGGTTGCTCGCTTGCGGCCGAAGCCGCCGTAACCGCCGGATCGGCTTGTACCCCTTCGGCCGGGCCGGTGGCTTGCATCACCACGGCCGCCGGCTCAACGGCTTTAGCGCCTGCCGCCTTCGATTCTTGGAGCGCCGCCTCGACGGCATCGGCCGGCGCGGCATCCCGGTCGGCCGGCTGCGAGTCGGTGGCTCGCACCACTTCTGTGTTTGCCGCTTCAGCCGATTCCGCGCCCGCGTCGGCATCGGGACCGGTGCCTTCACTGCCGGCCGGATCGGCCGCGGCAGTCGCATCCGGCCCCAGGTCCAACCCTTCCAGTACGGCAGTCATTTCGCTGTCGCCCACCGGGGGCAGTTCGTCCAGGGCGCGCAGCCCCAGGTCATCCAGGAACTGGCGCGTCGTGCCCAGCAGCGCGGGACGCCCGGGCGCGTCGCGGTGGCCGATCACCTCGATCCAACCCCGCTCCTCGAGCGTTTTGATGATTTGCGACGACACCGTCACGCCGCGGATGTCCTCGATATCGCCGCGCGTGACCGGCTGGCGCCAGGCGATGATGGCCAGGGTTTCCAGCACCGCGCGCGAATAACGCGGCGGCTTCTCGGGGTTGAGGCGTTCGAGATAGCGCTGCATGGAGGGGCGGCTTTGAAAGCGCCAGCCGCCGGCCAATTCCACCAGGGCCATGCCGCGCCCTTCCCATTGTTGCTGCAGCGCCTGTAACAGCTCGGGCAGGCGCCCGCCGTCGAATTCGGTATCCAAAAAGAGCTTGCGCATTTGGGCAAGCGGCATGGGTTCGGGCGCGCACAGCAGTGCGGTTTCCAATACGACGGTGGCCTCGCTATCAGTCATCGGATTACTGCCTCATGGAGCCGGCGATTTGCACGGCCAGGAAAACTGCGCTATGATTCGAGTTCTTCAGACGCGGGGTGGAGCAGTCTGGCAGCTCGTCGGGCTCATAACCCGAAGGTCGTAGGTTCAAATCCTGCCCCCGCAACCAAATTCCAGATTTCGCTTGCAACGAGATCCCCCACAAGGCCTGGCACCGCGCCAGGCCTTTTTGTTGCCCGGCCGGCGCGCGCAGGTCCATGCGCGAATCCGCGCCAAAAGCGCAAGCGCCAGCACACCGGACACCCGCGGGCGCAAGAACCCTGCTCGGATACGGGGAGACGGCACTGCGCGAATACGACATACGAAATAGAGAAACCGAATAGCGGGCGCGCTCGTGGCGGGCGCGCAGGATGCGCGTAGGCGCAAATGCGCAAGACAGCGGAAAATTTCTACGCCGTCCGCTACGACAAAAGATAAAGATGCCAACCGGAATGGAACGCCTGCCGTTCGCGGGCGTCGGCCCCTGGAGACCGCCTGATTCGTGAGTGGCGCTGCCGTTCTTGTTGTAACCGGCGTCGCGCCGCGGCCCTGCGATGTCCGGACCTGCGTGGCCGTGCGCCCGGTGCTGCCGGCTTGGACTGACCAGGCGGCCTTACCGCCTGCGACCGGCTGAACGGACGGCCCGCGATGCCAAGCCGCCCTATCATCCCACCGCCATGCAACGGCGCCGATGCGCCTTAAATCTGCTGGGCTGCCCCATTATAACCGCAACCTGCCCCGCTGTGCGAAAACGGTGCGCGCTTTCGTCGCGCACCCTCCACGCCTAGCCCGAACCGTTGGAAACCGCGTGGCGCAGGCGTTCCCGCGCGTCGGCTTGGACCGCGCCGCAGACATGGCCCTGCACGATGAATATCAGCCGGGTCTGGCGCTGCCCCTCCGGCCAGGCCGGCAGCGTCGACAGCGGGTAAAGCTGGTGGTGCACGCCGTGCACCACGCACGGCAAAGGCTCGCCCTGGAAATCGACGATCCCTTTTACCCGTAGCAGGGCTTCGCCGTAACGCTCCTGCAGCTGCGCCATACCGGCGAAAAACCGCGCACGCGACAGCGGCTTGGGAAACTGTAGCGAAAACGCCGTCGCCGACGCGAGCGCGGGCCTATGACTGCCGGTGCTGGCCAGATCCCCGCGCAACCACCCGGCAAGCGGACGCGCCTGGCGGCCGGCACGATACGGGCCCAGGCCGAGCAACAGCCCCGCGGCATCCAGCATCGGCCCCGAATCATGCACGGGCAACCCCGGCTGCACGCCCTGCAGCGCATGCGTGGCACGCTCGCGCAGGATGGGATCATCGGCGCGCGTCAACACCAGCGCGTCGGCAAGCGCCACCTGTTGCGCGGCTTCCGGATGCTGCCGCAACTGCTGGACGATCTGCCTTGCGTCGGCCACCGCGACCGCGCCGTCATAGACATAGCGCTCGGCAAGAAATGGGTCGTGCCGTAGCGTAAACAGCACCGGTCCCGGATTGGCCAGGCCGCTGGTCTCGACCAACACCCTGCCGAACGGGCGGATGCGCTTTTGCAAGGCGAGCATGAACACATCGCGCAGCGTATCGGCCAAGCCGCCGCGCAGGCTGCAGCAGGCGCAGCCAGCCTCGAGCAGGACCATGCTGTCGTCCAGTTGGCGCACCAGCTGGTGGTCGACGCCGACCTCGCCGACTTCGTTGACGATGACCAGGGTATCGTGGAACCTCGCGTCCCGCAGCACGCGGTTGACCAGCGTGGTCTTGCCGCTACCAAGGAAACCCGTGACGACGGTAACGCCTATGCGATGGTCCGGTGCCGTGTTCATGCGCTTGCCTTGCCCTGAGGAATCGGCCTTGGCGGCAGCCGGCTCTGCAACGGTCGAACGCTAAGCGCGCTTGTGTGCCGGGCAGGGATCGAGCAGCCGTATTCCGTATATACCACGGTAGCGCACCCGCCATGCCCAAGCCGGCCGCGGACGCCGACCGATTTGACCGCGCGCATCCAGGCAGGCTACTATGGCCAGATTGCCTATGCGCGCACCCATCGTTTTTTGGGGCGCGGCATTGCGGCGGCACGTGATTTCGACAATAAAACTCGACGCCTTTTTCAGCCGCCTTCCTTTCCTTCTTTTTGTACAGACTGCTTGCGCTTGCGCACCCGCGGCAGGCCGATAGCCACACGCGCTTTTCGGGATGCGCCGCGATGTTGCGCCTGCGCCCATGCAGCAAAGGCCCTTACCTTGAAAAACTACTATCCCAACCACCTGATCGAACGCCCTTCGCACGCCGAGCTGCCACGCACCGACATCCGCTGCGGCGACATGGTGACGCTGCACCCCAACAACGGCCAAGCGCCGATCACCAGCGTCGTCAAAGTCGTGGTGACGCTGTTCGGCTGCATCACCTACACCAGCGAATCGCTGCCGGCCGCGGACGACCGCCAATCGGACGACCGTGCGGTGCTGCGCTTTCGCTTCCGGCAGCAGGACGTGCACCACGTAGAGCGTGCCCGCCCGTGCGGGCTGGCGATGGCGTAACGCGCATCCGAATAAGCATTAGAAAACGCCAAAGCACAGGCTGGCAACGCTGGCCGCCAGCCCGCGAAGCAGGCAGCGAAAGTGGCCTTGGCGACCTACGCGCGCACGCAAAAAAGCCGCCCAAAAGGCGGCTTGAACAAGGACTGCGTCGGTATCGTTTTGAATTGGGTTGGCTCCCCGAGCTGGGCTCGAACCAGCGACCTGCGGATTAACAGTCCGTCGCTCTACCGACTGAGCTATCGGGGAACTGCGAAGAAGAAAAACTATAGCATAAATTCGGTTGCCTGCGCAAACGGCCGCTCACATCTGGCATGCGACCGCATCCGCCAGGCAGCGCGCGCCGGCGTCACCGCGCCGCGCGCGCGAGCCGGCAACGCCCTACTTCAGCGAGATCTTGCGCTCGCGCACGATGGCGCCCCACTGGTCGTATTCCTTCTTCATGAAGGCGGCGAACTCCGCTCGCGTGGTCGGGTGCGGGCTCAGGCCATGCTTTTCAAGCGCCTGCTTGACTTCCGGATCGTTGAGCACCTTGTTGATTTCCTGGTTCCAGCGCTCGAGCAGCGGTTCCGGCGTGGCGCCGGGCGCAACGAACGCATACCAGTTCAGCGCCTCGAAGCCGGGATAGCCCGATTCGGCCACCGTGGGAATGTCCGGCAGGTAGGCCGGACGCGCCAGGCCCGTCGTCGCCAGCGGGATCAAGCGCCCGGTCTCCACGTGCGGCATGGCCGTGGGCGGCGCCGCAAAATAGCTGGCGACCCGCTCGCCCAACAGGTCCTGCATGGCCGGCGCACCACCCTTGTAGGGCACGTGCACCATGTCCACCCCGGCGCGCTGGTTGAACAGTTCGCCCGCCAGGTGCGAGGCCGAACCCGCGCCGGTCGAAGCAAACTCGACGCTGCCGGGCTTGTCCTTGGACAGCTGCACGAACTCGGCCAGGCTTTTCACGCCCAGTCCCTTGTGGACGACGAGCACGTTCGGGAAGTAAACGCCGCCGGAGACGGGCGCCAAGTCCTTGAAGGGATCGTAGGGCAGCTGCATGATGTGCGGCGCGATCGTCAACGGCCCGACCGAGCCCAGCAACAGGACCGTGCCGTCGGGCGGGCTGCCGGCCACGAACTGGTGGGCGATGTTGCCGCCCGCTCCTGCCTTGTTCTCGACGACGACCGATTGGCCGATGTTGTCGGCCAGCTTGCGCGCGATCATGCGCGCGGCCGAGTCCGCCGCGCCGCCGGCGGCAAAGCCCACCACCAGCGTCACGGGCTTGGACGGCGGGAAATCCTGCGCGCACGCCGCGCCGGCATGCAAGACCGACGAGGCCGCCAACGCGGTGGCCTGGATAAGGGTGAAAATTCTCATGGTGTCTCCTTTGCTGCCGCGCGCATGCGATGTCACGCAGCGACAACAACCCGGGTTGGCTTGGATGTAGTTGACCGGCTAACGGGCAACGCAAGGCGGCGGCATGCGCAACCACCCCTGCCCACGTCGGCCGAGACGGCCGATTATGCAGGCTACCCCGGCTGGGGACAACGACGGCGTCCATGCAGCAAACACCGGCAGACAGCGCCGTTGCGACGGCTGGTCGAGACGAGGCGCCCGATCCATGGGCGCGACCACAAACCCATGGGCACGACCACAAACGTTCGAAAGTCGTGCTATCATTTCGCGCTTCGCCGGCATAGCTCAGTTGGTAGAGCAGCGCATTCGTAATGCGAAGGTCGTAGGTTCGACTCCTATTGCCGGCACCAGGATTTAAAAAAGGGCAGCCTTCGGGCTGCCTTTTTTTGTTCCTTCCTTGTCCCCGTCTATTGCCGTCCACACAGGAGGCCCGCGGCCTGAAGAGGCACGCCGCAGGGGGCCGGCATGCACTCAGGCGCGCCAACCCTTACAACGGGTGCCAGGCACGGCCCGGCCTGGCGTACGCGCGCGGCAGACATTCCGAGTCGAACTCCTCACGCGCGATCGCAGTGGTCGGCTACCAGGCGCCGGCGCTTCTCGTCCTTGGCGGTTGCAGTGACGGGAATCACCGCAGCCGCAGACTTCGCGCGCGCGGGGTGCCCATAGAATGAAAAGCTTTTCGCCTGTCGAAACTACATTGTAAAGGTCGAAACACGTCCCGACAATGGTGGCACGACGATACCCACCACGTTGGAGACAGCTCATGAAAATGCTTTCCCGCACGCTGGCCGTCATGCTGGTCGCATGCGCCGCCTTGCCCGCCGTGGCCGCAGATGCCTATCCCAATCGGCCGATCCGCCTGATCGTGCCGTTCCCGCCGGGAGGCGGCACGGACGCGCTGGCGCGCGAAGCCGCCAATAAGGTATCCGTGGATACCGGCTGGAACATCGTGACGGAAAACCGCCCCGGTTCCGGCGGCAACATCGGCATCACCGCGGTGGCAAAGGCTGCGCCGGACGGCTACACGCTGGGCCTGGGCCAGACGAGCAACCTGGCCATCAACCCGACCCTATACGACAACATGCCCTACGATCCGGCCATCGACCTGACCCCCATCGGCCTGGTTGGTAGTGCCCCGCTGGTGCTTGTGGTATCGGCCCAGTCGCCCTACAAATCCCTGGCCGACATCGTCAAGGCGGCCAAGGAGCAGCCTGGCGCGCTCAACTGCGCGACGTCGGGCAACGGCACGGTCGCGCACTTGGCGAGCGAACTGCTGCAAAAAACCGCCGGCATCAAGTTCACCCACGTCCCCTACAAGGGCGCCGCACAAGGCGCCAACGACGTCATCGGCGGGCAAGTCGAGATGTACATGTCGTCGGTGCCAACACTCATCGGCCATATCCGCAGCGGCAAAATGCGCGCCATTGCGGTGACCTCGCGCACCCGTTCGCCAGACCTGCCCGATGTGCCGACGATCGCGGAGTCGGGCTATGAAGGCTTCGAGGCGATCACTTGGTTCGGACTGGTTGGGCCGGCCGGCATGCCCGCCGACATCGTGGAAACGTTGAACACAGCCTTCAGCAAGGCGGTAGATAGCGAGGAAGTACGTGCCAAGTATCTGTCCCAGGGCGCGCAGGCGCTGACCAGCACCCCGGCGGAATTTGGCCAACTGATCCAGTCCGACCGCCAACGGTGGGCGGCGATCATCAAGGAAAGCGGCGCAAGAGCCAACTGACGCCCGGCCGCCCACCGTCGGCGTACCGCCGGACCAAACGCGCGGCCTGGCTACGGACGCCCCGGCGCGTACCTGCCGCAACCCGGCCGGTACCGCCGGACAGGCATCCGCACGCATGTGTCATGAGGGCCAGCGCCTTTCCCCCTGGCGGGCACCCATCATCGCGCGCGACAAGCGGGTCGCGGCAGCCAACAGGGTTTCCTTATGCTGCAGCAGCACCTCTTCGGTCAGGCGCGACAACGGACCGGAAATGCATATAGCGCCCAGCAGCGTCCAGTTCACCGTGTACACGGGCGCCGCGATGCTCGAGACTTCCGGGTCACGCTCACCGAGCGAAATCATGTAACCCTGGCGTCGGATGGTGTCGTAGGGCTCGCCAGGCTCGCCCGAGAAAGCCAGAAGCACCCGGCCCGGGCTGCCCAGGTTCAAGGGCAGGCTTGCGCCGGCACGCACGTGATGCCGGATCGACCGCGCGCCTTCGACGCGGGCCACGCAGATGCGCTGGTCGCCTTCGCGGACATAAAAGGCGGCACTTTCGCCGGTCGCGTTGGACAGTTCGCGCAACGCCGGTTCGACGATTTCCTGCACATTGAAGGTAGCCTGGTAGCACGCACCCAGCCAGCCAGCGGCGCGCGCCAAGCGCCACGTGCCACCGGGGCGCTGCGCGAGGTAATCGTCCATCGCCAGCGTGCGTGCCAGCCGCAGCACCGTTGATCGATGGAATCCCGTGCGCCGGCTCAGTTCCGCAAGCGACAGCGAATCGTCTTGCAGTCCGAATGCCTCGAGTATGCGCATCGCGCGCCGCACGGCGATCACGCCTTCGGCGCTATCCATGTCGTCGTCTTGCTTGCGGGTCGACTTGCCCAATGTTGCACCCTGCAGAATATGTTTCGTGATACGAGATGTCATTGTAATGTCCGGAACATGGCGCGCACAATACGCCACCACGAAATCGCAGTCTCCCAGGTGCTAGCCATGGACATCATCCAAGACTTTCCCCGCGTGCCGCAAGCAATCGTCAAGCGCGCCGCCGCCTTTCAACCCGCCATCCTCGCGGACGTCGCCGGCAGGCGAGGCGCGCTCAATGGCCGCATCCGCGCCTTGCATCCGTCAATGAAGCTGGCCGGCACTGCGCTGACCGTCGAAGTGCGCCCGGGGGACAACCTCATGATCCACGCCGCGATCGCCCTGGCGCAGCCGGGCGACGTGCTGGTCATCGACGGCAAGGGCGACCTCAGCTCTGCGCTCATGGGCACGATCATGATGACCGCGTGTCGCCAACTCGGCATCGCAGGCGTGGTCATCGATGGCGCAGTGCGCGACAGCCTGGACATCATCGAAATGGGCTACCCCGTCTTTGCGGCCGGCACCAACCCGAACGGTCCGACGAAGAATGTGAGCGGGCGCATCGGACACCCGGTCTCGGTCGGCGGCGTGACGGTGCAGCCTGGCGATTTCGTGATCGCCGACAACGACGGCGTCGTCGTGGTCGAGCGTGACAAGATCGAAGGCCTGCTGCCGCTGGCCGAAAAGAAGGTCAAGGACGAGGCGGCTCGCATCACGGCGATCAAGCAGGGTGATACCACGGCCAAGTGGCTGGACGCTGCACTGCGCAACGCCGGCGTGCTGCGCGAGGACGAATCGCTATGAGCGGTGCGCGCGACAACCGCCGCGCCAGGATCCTGGTTACCGGTGCCGACCTGGCGCCCGAGGCGCTTGCGCTGCTGGAAGGCTTCGAGATCGTCTACGCGGGCAAGACACCATCGGAAGAACACATCGAGTCCTTGTGCCGCGAGCACGACCCTCTGGCGATCATCGTCCGCTACGGGCGGATCGGCGCCAAGGCCATGGATGCCGCACCGTCGCTGCGGGTGATCTCCAAGCATGGCAGCGGCACCGACACCATCGACAAGGACAGCGCGCGCGCGAGGAACATCGAAGTCGTCGCAGCGCTCGGCGCCAACGCCGCCGCCGTAGCCGAACACGCCCTGATGCTGCTGCTGGCCTGCGCCAAGTCAACCGTCCAATTGAATGCTCGCATGCATGCCGGCCACTGGGACAAGGCGACGCACAAGAGCATGGAGTTGGCGGGCAAGACACTGGGCATTATCGGCCTGGGTGCCATTGGGCTGCGCATGGCCCACCTGGCCGCGGCGCTGGGCATGCGCGTACTCGGACATGACCCCTATGCCGGCGAGCTGCCGGCCCATGTCGAGCGCGTCGACCTGCCTACCATCTGGCAGGCGTCGGATGCCATTTCCCTGCACTGCCCGCTGACGGCCGAGAACCGCGCGATGGTCAACGCGCAAACGCTGGCGCAATGCAAGCGCGGGGTCATCCTGGTCAACACGGCGCGCGGCGGCCTTATCGATGAAGCGGCGTTGCTGCAAGCCGTGCGTTCCGGCCACGTCATGGCGGCGGGCCTGGACAGCTTCGCCGTCGAGCCCATGCCAACGGACCATCCTTTCCGCGGCGAGCCGAACATCATCCTTAGCCCGCATATCGGCGGCGTAACGCGCGAAGCCTATGTCAACATGGGCGTGGCTGCCGCCCGCAACCTTCTCGCCGTCCTGCAAGGCGGCAAGCAGGCCGTGCAAGACAACATGCAGCCAACCTAGCAGCGGTGCGGCCGGAACTTGCCTCCCGGCCGCACCATAAGCCCAATTCGAGCAACGCCAAGCCAGGACGGAGATCGCCATGTTCTTGCTCACGCCGCCACAGACCGGCGAATTCGATATTTTCTCGACCATGCCGGACGCCTTCCGGCGCCGCGCGCGCAGCGCCTGGGCCGACTCCAACCGCGGCGGCGCCATTGTCGACTCGTTCCTCGAAGGGCCGGTCTTCGACGCCGACGGCAACCTGTTCGTCACGGACATCCCGTGGGGCCGCGTATTTCGCATCGATTCCGGCGGCAACTGGACGCTCGTTGCCGAATACGACGGCGAGCCAAACGGGATGAAGTTCCTGGACGCGCAAACGCTGCTGATCACCGACTACAAGAACGGCCTGATGACGCTGGACATCGCAAGCGGGACGGTTTCACCTTTCCTCGACAGGCGCAACACTGAACGTTTCAAGGGCGTCAACGACCTTATCCTTGACTCGCGAGGCAACCTGTATTTCACCGACCAGGGCCAGACGGGATTGCACGACCCAACCGGCCGGTTGTACCGCCTGCGCCCTAACGGTCAACTCGACATGCTGCTATCGAATGTACCCAGTCCCAACGGCGTGGCATTGTCGCCCGACGAGAAGGTGCTCTACCTGAGCGTGACCCGCGGCAATTGCGTTTGGCGCGTGCCGTTGCTACCCGATGGCAGCGTGTCCAAGGTCAGCCAGTTTTTCACATCTTACGGCCCGAGCGGCCCTGATGGGCTGGCCGTGGACGAAGCGGGCAACCTGGCCGTGGCCAATCCTGGGCTGGGATACGTCTGGCTGCTCAATCCGCGCGGCGAGCCGATCCAAGTATGGCGCAGCCCGACAGGCACGTCGACGACCAACATCGCGTTCGGGCACGCGGATCGACGCACCCTTTATTGCACCGAGTCCGTGACGGGAACCATCTTGCGCACGCGCGCCCCGCAGCCTGGATTACCCCTGCATCGCCGCGCGTAACGCGCGCCCGGCGACCCGTCAGCCCTCGCAGTCGGGCTGGTTCTCGGGCCGCGCGCGCTCGAACGCTTCGATCTCGCGGCAGGCCGCGTCGATGCGCAGCACCGTCGGCATGGCCGACAAATCGCAATCGAAGCGCCGCGCGTTGTACACCTGGGGCACCAGGCAGAGGTCCGCCAAGGTGGGCTGGTCGCCGTGGCAAAAGCGTCCCGTGGCGGGCGAATGGGCCAGCATGGCCTCGACGGCGGCCAGGCCCACGCCCACCCAGTGCCGGTACCAGCCGTCCTTGGCCTCGTCACTGACCTGCAGGGTGCGCTTCAAATACTTGAGCACCCGCAGGTTGTTCAAGGGATGGGTGTCGCACGCGATGGTCTGGGCGATGGCCCGCACGCGCGCCCTGCCTACGGCGTCGGCCGGCAACAGCGGCGGCTCGGGGTGGGTTTCGTCCAGGTACTCGATGATGGCCAGGGACTGGGTCAGCACCGCGTCGCCGTCGACCAGCGCCGGTACCAGCGCGGCAGGGTTCAGGGCACGATAAGCGTCAGAAAACTGCTGGCCGCCGTCCTTCAAGAGGTGCACGCCCAGGTATTCGTACGCCAAGCTTTTCAGGTTGAGCGCGATCCGCACGCGATAGGCGGCGGAGCTGCGGAAATAGCTATACAACTGCATGGCAGCCTGTCTCCCTTGGCAGTCATCGGTTGTCAGGGCCGGTGCCCGACGGGCACGCCGGCGTCATTCGGACCCGGCGGGAACACCCTTGCGCGACAGGCCCTTGGGCAGCGGAAAGGCGATGCTTTCCTCCAGTCCCGGCATGGTTTGCACCGAGATCGCGCCCAGCTCCTTGAGGCGGTCGACCACCTGCTGGACCAGGACTTCCGGGGCCGAGGCGCCGGCGGTAATGCCGATGCGCTTGCGGCCCTGCAACCACGCCGGGTCGATCGCATCGGCGCCATCTATGAGGTAGGCGGGCGTACCCTTGCGCTCGGCCACTTCGCGCAGGCGGTTGGAGTTGGAGCTGTTGACGCTGCCCACGACCAGGACCAGGTCGCAGGCCGGCGCCAGCATCTTGACCGCATCCTGCCGGTTCTGCGTGGCGTAGCAAATGTCGCTCTTGCGCGGCTCGACGATGCCGGGAAAGCGCGCGCGCAGCGCGTTGGCCACTTCGGCCGCGTCATCCACCGATAGCGTGGTCTGCGTCACGAAGGCGAGGTTGGCCGGGTCGCGCACCTGCAGCTTTTGCACGTCCTCGACGGTTTCGACCAGGTACATGCCCTCGTCGGCCTGGCCCAACGTGCCCTCGACCTCGGGATGGCCCTTGTGGCCGATCATGATGATCTCGCGGCCGGCCGCGCGCATGCGCGCGACCTCCACGTGCACCTTGGTCACCAGCGGGCAGGTCGCGTCAAAGACCTGCAGTCCGCGCGCCTCGGCCTCGCGACGCACGGCCTTGGACACGCCGTGCGCGGAGAACACCACGATCGATCCAGCCGGCGCCTCATCGAGCTCGTCGATGAAGATCGCGCCCTTGCTGCGCAGGTCGGCCACCACGTAGCGGTTATGGACGATCTCGTGGCGCACGTAGATGGGTGCGCCGTGCAATTGCAGGGCGCGCTCGACGATTTCGATGGCGCGGTCCACGCCGGCGCAAAAGCCGCGCGGCTGCGCCAGGGTGATCTCGGCGCCGGCGGCGGGCGCGCCGGCTTGAAGACTGGTCATTACAGGACTCCCAGCAAGGTGACGTCCAGGCGCAGCGCGGTGCCGGCCAGCGGATGATTGAAGTCGAACAGCGCCCAGCCGTCGCCCCACTGCTTGAAAATACCCGAATACTGCCCGCCGTTGGGCGCCCGGAAGGTCACCACGTCGCCGGGCTCGAAATCCGCGTCCGGGCCCGCGTGCGCCTGCAGCATCGCCTGGCTGACGCGCTGCACGAGGTCGGGATTGCGCTCGCCATAGGCCTGCGCAGGCTGAAGCTCGACGCTGAAACTGTCACCCTCGCGCTTGCCCAACAGCGCCGCCTCCATGCCCGGCGCCCATTGCCCGGCGCCCATCTGCAGCGTGGCGGGCCGGCCGTCGTAGGTATCGGCGAATACGGACCCGGCCGCCGGCCCCGATGCCAGGACGATGCGGTAATGCAGGGTCAGGTAGGAGTCCGGACGGACGAAACTGTTCACTGGCTGCTCAGGGGCGTTCAAGATCTGTCACCGTGTCGGCTGCGACGCGAAACCCCGATTTTAGAGCCTGCGATGACCGAGCCCCTGTCTGCCGCGGCCGAGCGGCCGCGCGAACGCCTGTTGCGCCATGGCCCGGGCGTGCTCACCGACGCGGAAATCCTTGCCGTCATGCTGCGCACCGGCACGCCCGGCTGCAACGCGGTGGAATTGGGCCGCCGGCTGCTGGCGCAATTCGGCGGCCTGCGCGCGCTGCTATCGGCCGGACGCGACGAAATGCAACGCGTGCCCGGGCTGGGCCAAGCCAAGATCTGCCAACTACTGGCAGTGCTGGAACTGGCGCGGCGCGCGCTCGAAGAAGACCTGGCGCGCGGCCGCGCGCTGGACCAGCCTGCGCGGGTCAAGCAATATTGCGCGGCCATCCTGGGGCACCGCCGGGTCGAGCACTGCCTGGCGCTCTACCTGGACAGCCAATACCGCCTGATCGCCAGCGAAGACATTGCTCGCGGCACGCTCACGCAAGCCTCGGTCTATCCCCGCGAGGTGGTGCGCGCGGCGCTGCGCCACCATGCGGCTGCCCTCATCCTCGCACACAACCATCCGTCGGGCGTCGCACAGCCCAGCATGGCCGACCACCGGCTGACCCAGCACCTGAAGCAGGCCTTGGCGCTGGTGGACATCCGCCTGCTCGATCACCTCATCGTGGCCGGCGGCCAGACGGTGTCGCTGGCCGAACTGGGGCAGCTTTAGCTAGACTGGACCCATCTCGGCCACCGTGCCGGCCCCAAAAGGGCCGCCTCGCAACCATGCCCAAACTGTGGGATATTTCCCCGCCGGTCTCGTCGCGCTCGCCCGTCTTTCCTGGCGACACCCCCTATCGGCAGCGATGGACATGGACACTGTCGCCCGACTGCCCGGTCAACGTCAGCGAAATCACGCTTTCGCCCCACATCGGCGCGCACGCCGATGCGCCGTTGCACTACCAGTCGGGCGCGCAGGCCGCCGGCGCCTTGCCGCTCGAGCCGTTTCTCGGTCCGTGCCGTGTCATCCATGCCATCGGGTGCGGGCCACTGGTCCTGCCCGCGCACCTGGCGCATGCCGCCGACGCCCTGCCCGGGCGCGTCCTGGTGCGCACGGCAAGGCGCGCCGCCTTGGATGCCTGGCACGACGATTTCGCCGCCTTCGCCCCGCAGACGATCGAGTGGCTGGCCGACCGCGGCGTCGTGCTGGTCGGCATCGATACGCCGAGCATAGACCCGGCCGATAGCAAGACGCTGGACAGCCACCAGGCGGTGCTGCGGCGCAGCTTGCGGGTGCTGGAAAACCTCCTGCTCGATGCGGTCGAGCCCGGCGACTATGAGCTCATCGCCTTGCCGCTTGCCTGGGTCGAAGCCGACGCCAGCCCGGTGCGCGCCGTGTTGCGCGAATTGCCTGCCCGCACGGGCCACGGAGACGAACCATGATTACCGAACAGGAATGCCTGGAGCGCGATACGCGCGATCCCCTGCGGCGATTGCGCGCCCTGTTCCAATTGCCCGAAGGACAGGTCTACCTGGACGGCAACTCGCTGGGGCCGTTGCCCGCGGCCATGCCGGCAAGGCTGCGCGAGGTGGTCGAGCAGGAATGGGGACAGGCGCTGATTCGCAGCTGGAACGACGCCGGTTGGATCGACCTGCCGCAGCGGGTGGGCGGCAAGATCGCCCAGCTGATCGGGGCAGCCGCCGACGAGGTGGTCGCCTGCGACAGTACCTCGGTCAACCTCTATAAAGTCCTGTCCGCTGCGCTGTCGGTCGCCCGGGGGCGCGGGCGCGACCGCATCGTCAGCGAACGCAGCAACTTCCCGACCGACCTGTACGTGGCTGCGGCGCTGGCCGAGCGACACGGCATGCAGCTGGTGCTGGCCGACGCCGAGGACATCCCCGCGCTGCTCGATGCGCGGACGGCCGTGCTGATGCTGACCCACGTCGATTACCGCAGCGGCCGGATGCACGACATGGCGGCGATGACCCGCCTGGCCCACGACGCAGGCGCGCTGGCCGTGTGGGACTTGGCACACTCGGCCGGGGCCGTGCCAGTCGACCTCAACGGGGCCGGCGCGGACTTCGCGGTCGGATGCGGCTACAAATACCTGAACGGCGGCCCCGGCGCGCCGTCCTTCGTCTGGGTGCATCGTCGCCACCATGATCTGCGCCAACCGCTGGCCGGCTGGATGGGGCACGCCGCACCCTTCGACTTCCAAACCGACTACGCTCCGGCCCCCGGCATCGCGCGCTACCTTTGCGGCACGCCGTCGATCCTCGCGCTGTCGGCGCTCGAATGCGGGGTCGATACCGTGCTGGCGGCCGAGCCCTTGGGGGGCGTGGCGGCATTGCGACGCAAGTCCCTGGCGCTGACCGACTTATTTATCGAGCTGGTGGAGCAATACTGCGCCGGCCACGGCCTGGAACGGGTCACGCCGCTGGCGCCCGAAGATCGGGGCAGCCAGGTCTGCTACACCCGCGGCGAAGGCGGCTACGCCATCGTGCAGGCCCTGGTCGAGCACGGCGTGATCGGGGACTTTCGCGAGCCGGACATCCTGCGCTTTGGCTTCGCGCCACTCTACACACGGCATGTCGACGTCTGGCGCGCCGTGCAGGCGTTACGCGAGGTCCTCGAAAGCGGGCAGTGGCGCGAGCCCAGGTTTTCGCGCCGCGCGGCGGTGACATGATCATGAACGACACCCACGACGATCCGGCCAAAATCGTGCGCAGCGAGGGCCTGCTCATGGATTACGCCGGGGAAATGAGCTATGGCGACTACCTGCGCCTGGACCAGCTGCTGTCGGCCCAGCGCCCGCGGTCGGGCGAACACAATGAGATGCTGTTCATCGTGCAGCACCAGACCACCGAATTGTGGATGAAGCTGATGCTGCACGAACTGCGCGCGGCGCTGCGCCAGGTGGCCGAGGACGACCTTCAGCCTGCCTTCAAGATGCTGGCGCGGGTGAGCAAGATCATGGAGCAGCTCGTCCACGCCTGGGACGTGCTCGCCACCATGACGCCGCCCGAGTATTCGGCGCTGCGCCCACACCTGGCCCGGTCCAGCGGGTTCCAGAGCTATCAATACCGCCAAATCGAGTTCCTGTTGGGCAACAAGAATCCGGCCATGCTGCGGCCGCATGCCCATCGGCCCGACCTGTACGAGGCAGTGCGCGCGGCCTGCATGGCCCCATCGCTATACGACGAGGCGCTGCGCCTGTTGGCCCGCCGGGGCCTGCCGGTCCCGCCCGAGCGGCTCGAGCGCGACTGGAGCCAGCCCTACCAGGCAGACGAGCGGGTCGAGCAGGCCTGGCTAACGGTCTACCGCGCGCCGCGCGAGTACTGGGACCTATACCAGCTGGGCGAAAAACTGGTCGACTTGGAAGACGCCTTCCGCCAATGGCGGTTTCGCCACGTCACGACGGTCGAGCGCATCATCGGCTTTAAGCGCGGCACGGGTGGCAGCTCCGGCGTGCCCTATCTGCGGCGCATGCTGGAGGTGGTGCTGTTTCCCGAACTGTGGAAGCTGCGCACCGACCTGTAAAGCGCCGCCCCATCGAGTGGCCGGTCGGCGCCGCGCCGGTGCGCGTCGCGTGGCGGGCGCCGACGTGGGCGCGGCCTTTGCCGACCGGCCGTTTCATGATAGAATGCGGGGTTACTTTTTGGATACGTGTCGGGTGTTGCGGCATGGGCCGGCGAGATGGCGGCCAGCGCAGGTGGCGCCCGTCGGCGACCCGCACTCAAAGGATCTCATCATGAAAGAAGGCATCCACCCCGAATACCGCGAAGTGGTCTTCATGGACGTGCAGACGGGCGACAAGTTCCTGACCCGCTCGACCGTCTCCACGCGCGAGACCATCGAACTGGACGGCAAGACGTACCCGCTCTTTAAGTGCGACGTCACGTCCAAGTCGCATCCCTTCTACACGGGTGCCCAGACCCGTATCGTCGAGGCCGGCCGCGTCGAGAAATTCCGCGCCCGGTTCGCTCGCACCGCGGGCGCCAAGAAATCGGCCTGACACCCGTTTTCTTCGCCTGACCACGGCAAAAAAGGCAGCCTTGCGGCTGCCTTTTTTGCCGGCGCGCCCGGCCCCGCCCCGCCGCCGGGGTGAACCCTGCCTGGGGCCGTCGGCGCCCACGGCCGCATCTGGCCGGCGTACAGGCTTTTACCCCCAGCCAGGCAACTCCGGTTTACAGTACGCCCGTGTCATCGATAGCGCGATCCACGCCGGCCCGGCTCACTGCGCCGGCCACCAAGAAACTGCCCCGGCTGGCCTTGCTGGGCTTGGCCTTCGTCTATATCGTGGCGGGGCTGTTCGGGCGCGACCCGTGGAAGACCGACGACGTGGTGGGCGTGGCGACCATGCTCACCGCCCTGCGGCAAGGCGCGGACGCCTGGCTGCTGCCCCAGGTCGGCCACCTCGCCCACGCCCAAGACGGCCCGATGGTGACCTGGGTAGGCGCGCTGGCCATCTGGCTGGCCGGCCCGATCATCGGCGAACTGAACGCTGCGCGGCTGCCCAACCTGCTGTGGTTCGGCCTGACGACCTGGGCGCTGTGGTACGGCACCTATCTGCTGGGCCGGCGTCCGGAAGCGCAGCCGCTCGCCCTGCCCTTTGGCGGCGAGCCGACCGTGCGGGACTACGGCCGGATGCTGGCCGACGCCGCGCTGCTGTTGCTGATCGCCACGGCGGGCATCCTGCTGCGCACGCACGAAACCTCCGAAGTGCCGGCCATCATGGCCTTCCAGGCCACGGCCTATTACGCTGCCGCGCGCATGCTGGACCGCCCCCTGCTGGGCGCGGCCGTGCTCGCCCTGTCCGTGGCCGGCGCTTTCCTGACCCGCTCCTGGCCGGGCACCCTGCCCATCGTGATCGCGCTGGGCCTGCTGCTGCAGCCGCGCAGTCCGCTGTGGCCGGTGCGGCGCTGGCTGCTGGCTGCCATGGGCGTCGGGGCACTGCTGGCGCTGGCGTGGTGGATTCCGGCGGCGCGCACCAGCGAGTACTGGGTCCGGAACTGGCAGCTCTGGAACGAATCGGTTTTCGGCGTGCCGCAGATCGGCGACGCCCTGCGCACGCTGCGTGACATGCCCTGGTTTTTGTGGCCAACCTGGCCGCTGGCGATCCTGGCGGTATGGCGCTGGCGCGACTGGCTGACCGCCCCGCACGTCTGGGTGCCGCTGTCCTTCGCGCTCGGCACGCTGCTGTTGCTGCCGGCCATGGTGCAGCCGTCCGAGCCAGAGTTCATGATGCTGGTCGTGCCGTGCGCCGTGCTGGCCGCGTTTTCGCTGCCCACCTTGCGCCGCGGCATCGTCAATACGCTGGACTGGTTCGCCGTCATGTGCTTTTCGCTGACGGCAGCCACGGTCTGGCTCGGATGGGTCGCGCTGCATTTCGGCTGGCCGCGCAAGATCGCGGGCAACATCGCCAGGCAGACGGCCGGGTTCGAGCCCCAGATATCCTGGCTGGCTTGCCTGGCTGCGGTGGCGGTGACGCTGGCCTGGGTGGCAGTCGTGCGCTGGCGCGTGCGCACCAAGCCGGCGGTGCTGTGGCGCGGCACCGTACTGTCGGCTTGCGGCCTGGCCACGACCTGGGTGCTGCTGGTACTGCTGTGGCTGCCGGCGGTCGATTACGCGCGCAGCTACCGGACCGTGTCCGCGGAGCTGGCCGAGGCGATCGAGCGCGAGCGCCGGCCAGGCGAATGCCTGCGCGCGCTCAGCGTAGGCGCCGGCCAGCGCGCGTCCTTCCTGGTCTTCGAAGGCATAGACTTCACCTACGATTCGGCTTGCACCCTGGTGCTGCAGCAGACCAGCCGGGAATCGGTGCGCGACGGCACGGCGGCCTACAGCGATAGCGCCGCCGTCCTGTGGGAAGGCAGCCGGCGGGCCGACCGGCACGAGCTGTTCCGCCTGCTGCGCGTGCCCGGTCGCAAATGAGCGCCGAAGTTTCCGGCAGCAGCCGGCGCGAGCTGCTGGGCCGCATCGTGCGACAGGCCTGGCCCGTGCTGGTCAGCCAGTGGGCGGGCATTTCCTTCGGCGTGCTCGACACCGCCATGACCGGACACGCCAGCCCGGCCGATTTGGCCGCCATGGGGTTGGCTGCTTCGATCTACATCACCGTATTCGTCGGGCTGATGGGCGTGGTGCATGCGCTCATCCCCATCCTAGCCCAGCATTTCGGCGCCGGCCGGCTGGCCGAGGTGGGCGCGACGTGGGGCCAGGGCATATGGCTGGCGCTGGCGCTGTCTGCCTGCGGCGGCGCCGTGCTGCTCTTTCCCGAGGCTTGGCTGACGATCTCCGGCGCGGTCGCCCCGCAGGTGCAGGCGCTGGTCTCGGGCTACCTGAAGGCGCTGGCCGTGGCGCTGCCGGCGGCGCTGATGTTCCGCACCGTCTATGCGCTGGGCAACGCGGTATCACGCCCCAAAGTGGTCATGACCATCAACCTCGCCGCGGTAGGTGTCAAGGCCCTGTGCAACGGGTTGCTGATCTATGGGTCGCTGGGCTTGCCCGCGCTGGGGGCGGTCGGCGCCGGCGTGTCCACCGCCATCGCGTCCTGGTTCAGCTTGGCCGCGGGGCTGTGGGTACTATCCCATGACCCGGCATTCGCCCGCTTCGGCTTGCGCCTGGGCCGACCGCGCTGGGCAGCGCAGCGCGAGTTGCTGCGCCTGGGCCTGCCCATGGGCGGATCCTATCTGGTGGAGGTGATCGCCTTCACCTTCATGGCGCTGCTCGTGGCGCGCGAAGGCACCTTCGTCACCGGCGGCCACCAAATCCTGGCCAACCTGGCCGCGCTTTGCTACATGATGCCGATGGCCCTGGGCGTGGCCGGCGCCTCGCTGGCTGCCCAGGCGATCGGCGCGCAAGACCCGCGGCTGGCTGCCCGCACGGGGTCGGTCACGCTGGCGCTGGCACTTGCCGGCGCGCTGCTGACCGCCGCCATCGTATATGGCGGGCGGCAAACCATCGTCGGCCTATACACCAGCGATGCGCAGGTTGCCGCGGTGGCGTTGGCGCTGCTGCCCATCTTGCCGCTCTTTCACCTGTCCGACGCGATGCAATGCGTCTCGTCGTACCTGCTGCGCGCCTACAAGGTAGCGCTGGTGCCCATGCTGATCCAGGCGGTGTCGCTGCTGCTCTTTGGCCTGGTCGGCGGGTGGTGGCTGGCGTTCGGGTCGGGCAGGCACAGCCTGGCTGCGCTGCGCGGCGTGCTGCCCGACCAAGCGCCCGCGGGCGCCTCGGTCATGTGGGCCATGGCAGCCCTGGGCTTGGCGCTGTCGGCGGCCCTGCTCTACGGTTGGTACCGCCGGGTCGCGCTCAACGCGGCCGCTTGTCGATGACGCGCCGGGCCTTGCCGGTCAGGGTGCGCTCGACGCTGCCGCTGGGCATGACTTGCACCCTGGCGGTCACGCCTATGTAAGCCTTGATCGACTGTTGCAACCGCTCGGCGAGCTTGTCGCGGTCTGCCCCGGATAGGTGGTCGAATTCGCTGCGCACCTCGGTCAGCACCTCCAGTTCGTCCAGGTGTCCGGTGCGCGTCAGCACCAGCTGGTAGTGCGGGGCCAGCTCGGCGATCTTCAGGACCAACTCCTCGACCTGGGTGGGAAACAGGTTCACGCCGCGCACGATCAGCATATCGTCGCTGCGGCCGGTGATCTTGCCGATGCGGCGCATGCTGCGCGCCGTGGGCGGCAGCAAGCGGGTCAGGTCGCGCGTGCGGTAGCGAATGACCGGCATGGCCTCCTTGGTCAGCGACGTGAACACCAGCTCGCCGGGCTCGCCATCCGGCACCGGCTGGCCGGTGACCGGGTCGATGATCTCGGGATAGAAATGGTCCTCCCAGATCACCGGGCCGTCCTTGGCCTCCACGCACTCGCTGGCCACGCCCGGGCCCATGACTTCCGACAGCCCGTAGATGTCGACCGCGTCGATGCCGGCCTGCGCTTGCATGTCGGCGCGCATCTGCTCGGTCCAGGGCTCGGCGCCGAAGATGCCGGCGCGCAGCGACGTGCTGCGCGGATCGATGCCTTGGCGGCGCATCTCCTCCAGGATGTTGCAGAAGTAGGATGGCGTGACCATGATGATGTCCGGCCGGAAATCCTGGATCAGTTGCACCTGCTTTTCGGTCTGGCCGCCGGACATGGGGATGACCGTGCAGCCGAGCTTCTCGGCGCCGTAGTGGGCGCCCAAGCCGCCCGTGAACAGGCCATAGCCGTAGGCCACGTGCACGATGTCGCCCGGCTTGCCGCCGGCGGCTCGGATCGACCGCGCCACGAGCTGCGCCCAGTTCTCGATGTCACGCTGCGTGTAGCCAACCACGGTGGGCTTGCCGGTCGTGCCGCTGGAGGCGTGCACGCGCACGACCTGCTCGCGCGGAACGGCGAACATGCCGAACGGGTAGTTCTCGCGCAGGTCCTGCTTGGTGGTGAAGGGAAACTTCGCCAGGTCCGCAAGCGTCTTCAGGTCGTCGGGATGCACCCCCGCTGCGTCGAAGGCCTTGCGGTAATGTGGCACGTTGGCGTAGGCGTGCGCCAGCGTCCAACGCAGCCGCTCGAGCTGCAACGCCTCGATCTCGTCGCGACTGGCGTGTTCGATGGGGTGCAGCCCGGGACGGCGGGTGGCGGTGGCCGTATTCATCGTTGTCTCCTCTCGCTCTCTCGATTCTGCGTGGTCGGCGGCAGGGGTTGCTTTTCTTGCGCCCGTAGCGGGGTTCAGCTTGGGTCGGACGATCCGATCACCTGCCCGGTGATGCGGTAGGACCGCCCACGGAACAGGGCGATGTTGCGCCCGTCCTGGTTAGTCACGACGACGTCATAGACGCCGGTGCGGCCGGCGAGCGAGCGCTCCTGCGCGCGGGCGGTCAGCATGTCGCCCTCATGGGCGGGCGCTAGGTAATCGATGGTGCAACCCGAGGCCACGGTGGCTTGGTTGCGCGAATTGCAGGCGAACGCAAAGGTGCTGTCGGCCAGCGCGAAAATGAACCCGCCGTGGCAGGTCTTGTGGCCGTTGAGCATGTCCGCGCGCACGCGCATGGTCATGCTGGCATGACCAGGGCCAATGGACACGAGCTTCATGCCCAGCCCCTGCGAGGCCGCATCGGCGGCATACATGGCCGCGCCCGCCGCCTGCGCAAGCGCCTGGGGATCGTCCGGCACGGGTGCCGCTTGGCTGCCGTCGCCCATCATTGCCCCTTGAATTTCGGTTCGCGCTTTTCCAGGAAGGCCGATACGCCTTCGGCGTAGTCGGCGCTGCGCCCCAGTTCGCGCATCAGGTCCCGCTCCAGGTCGAGCTGCTCATCCAGCGTGTTGTCCAGGCTGGCGTCGAGCGCCCGCTTGGTGGCCGCCAGCCCGCGCGTGGGCGCCTGGGCAAAATGGACGGCCAGCCGCTGCAGTTCGGCCTCGAATGCATCGTCAGCCACGCAGCGCCAGATCAGCCCCCAATCCTCGGCCTGCCGCGCGCTGATCCGATCGCCCAGCATGGCCAGCCCGAAAGCGCGCGCCCGCCCGACGAGCCGCGGCAGCATGTAGGTGCCGCCGGTGTCGGGCAGCAGCCCCAGACGGCAGAACGACTGGATGAAGCTGGCGGACTCCTTGGCGATGACGATGTCGCCGGCCAGCGCCAGGTTGGCGCCCGCACCGGCAGCCACGCCGTTGACGCCCACGATCACCGGCATGGGTAGCGCGCGCAGGCGCCGCACCAGCGGCGCGTAGAAGCGTTCGATCGTCGAGCCCAGGTCGACCGGCTCGGCACCCGGCGCCATCTGGCGCTCGCCCAGGTCCTGGCCGGCGCAAAAGCCGCGGCCGGCGCCAGTGATCACCAGCACGCGGGCCCCTTGGCCTTCGACTTTGCCCAGCGCATCGGCGACCTCGCCGTGCATGCGCGCGGTAAAGCTATTGAGTTTTTCCGGCCGGTTCAGCGTCAGCCGCGCGATACCGTCCGACAGGTCGAAAAGGATGTCCTCGTAAGTCATGCATCGCTCCTATGCCGCGGCCGGCTGCACGTGCCTGCGCGTCTGTACCACGCGGAAACGGTTGGCCACGAAGGCACCGTCGCACAGGGATGCATTGGCCGCCGGGTTCGCGCCGGTGCCATGAAAGTCGCTGAAGGCCGCAGACTGGTTGACGAACACCGGGCCCGTAAGATTAAGCGACAACGCCACGCCTGCCATTTCTGCGACCTCGCGCACCTGCTCGGCCACCCCGGCATCGGTGGTATAGGCCGACAGCGTCATCGCGCCGTGCTCGCGCGCCACGCGGCCGGCCAGTTCCAGGCTGTGGGCGGTCGAATCGGTGGCGACCACGAAGGCGACCGGGCCGAACCATTCGCGCAGGATAGCCTCGTTGCCGGCACGCGCCGAAAGCAGCAGGGGCGTGCGCACGCGCGCGCCGGCAAACTGTGGATGCGCCAGGCTGCGGCTGTCGGCGATGACCGGCAGTCCGAGCGCACGCGCCTGCTCGATGCGCGCAGCCACGGCCTCGCTTTGGATGGCGCCGGTCAGTTCGACCGCCTTGGCCGGGTCGGCCGTCAGCTTTTCCAGCGCCGCGGCCAGCCCCCGGGCGACCTCATCGAAGGTCATGCGCCCCTGCGGCGTGACGATGCCGCCGGCGGGCACGTAAATGTTCTGCGGCGCGGTGCACATCTGCCCCGAATACAGCGCCAAGGAAAACGCCAGGTTGCGCGCCATGCCCGGAAAATCGTCGGTCGAATCGACGATGACCTGGTTGACCCCGGCCTTTTCGGTGTAGACCTGGGCCTGGCGCGCGTTCGCTTCCAGCCACTGCCCGTTGGCAGAGCTGCCGGTAAAGTCGATGATCTTGACCTCCGGCCGCAGCGCAAGCGCCTGTGGCGTATCGTCGCCGGCCTCGTGCGCAGCCAACTGCACCACGTCCGGGTCCAGGCCCGCCTCGCCAAGCACCTCGCGCGCGACCTGCACGGTGATCGCCAGCGGCAGGATGGCCGAAGGATGGGGCTTGACGATGACGGTATTGCCGGTAGCCAGGCTGGCGAACAGGCCGGGATAGCCGTTCCAGGTCGGGAAGGTGGCGCAGCCGATGACCAGCGCCGTGCCGCGCGGCACGATGGAAAAACGCTTTTCCATGCGGATCGGCTCATGCTTGCCTTGGGGTTTTTCCCAGATGACCGACTCGGGCACGGCCGACATTTCGCGCCAGGCATAGGCCACGGCTTCCAGCCCGCGGTCCTGGGCATGCGGCCCGCCTGCCTGGAAGGCCATCATGAAGCCTTGGCCAGTGGTGTGCTGCACGGCGTGGGCAAGCTCGAAGCTGCGCTTGTTCAGCCGCTGCAGGATCTCCAGGCACACCCCCACCCACGCGCGCGGGCCGGCGCGACGCCAAGCCTGGCCGGCCCGCTCGGCCGCCGCGACCAGGGCCTGCGGCGAGATGCGCGGATAGGTGATGCCCAGCGCAAAGCCGTAGGGCGACGCCTCGCCGCCCACGGCCCCCATGTCGCCCTCGACCTGCAAGGCGAAGGGCTTGTTCAGCTGCGCCTCGAAAGCGACGCGGCCTTGCTCGGCCGCAGCCTCGCCGTAGACGCGCGGGCTGGGCGACTCGGGAAACGGACTCCAGTAGGCGCGGCTGGCGATCGCCGCCAGCGCCTGCTGCAGCATCTCCTGGTGGCGTTCGAACAGATCCGGTTGCACGTCGATATCTCCTTTGGTCGAGCGCGGCGCCAGGCGCCGCGCCTTCAGGTTTCCTGGTCGAAATCCAGCACCAGCCGGTCGCTGACCGGGTAGCTCTGGCAGGTCAGCACGAAACCGCGGGCGATTTCGTAGTCTTCGAGCGCGAAGTTCGCGTCCATGTCGACTTCGCCTTCGACGACCTTGCAGCGACAGGTCGAGCATACGCCGCCCTTGCAGGAATACGGCAGTTCTATGCCTTGCGCAAGCGCCGCGTCGAGCACGCTGTGGCGGTTCTTGTCGATGACGAAGCTGCGGCTGCGCCCGTCCTGCACCACGGTCACCTCGCACTGCCCCTTGCCGGGCGCAAGCCGGGGCTCCACGCCGGTGCGCAGCGCGCGCGGGCCGCGCGGCGCGCCGAACAGCTCGAACTTGATGCGATCACGCGGCACGCCCTTGCGCTGCAGGCTTTGCACCACTTCTTCGGTCATGGACTGGGGGCCGCACACGAACGCGTAGTCGATGCTTGCCGGATCCAGCCAGACGGTCAGCAGCCGCTCGACCTTGGCTCCATCCAGCCTGCCGTTGAATAGCTCGATGTCCTGAACCTCCCGGCTCATGACGTAGATGACCGAGAACCGGTCCATGTAGCGGTTCTTCAGATCTTCGATCTCTTCGCGCAGCAGCACGGCCGACGACGCCCGGTTGCCGTAGAACAGCGTAAAGCGGCTGTGCGGCTCGATTTCCAGCGCCGACTTCACCAGCGAAAACACCGGCGTGATCCCGCTGCCCACGGCGAAGGCGGCGTAATGGCGGCGGCTGGCCGGGTCGAAGTCGACGGTGAAGTTGCCCGCCGGCCCCATGACGTCGACCGCGTGCCCCGGTGCGAGCTCACGGTTGGCCCAGGACGAGAACACGCCGTCGTCGACGCGCTTGATCGCCACGCGCAGCCGGCCGTCGCCGGGCGCGGCGCAGATCGAATACGAACGCCGCTGCTCCTGGCCGTCTATGACGGCGCGCAACGTCAAATATTGGCCAGGCCGGAAGGCAAACGCCGGCGCCAATGCCGGCGGCACGTCGAAGGTAACGACAATGGCGTCGCGCGTGTTGCGCGACACATCCCTGACCGTCAAGGTGTGGAACTGCGATACAGCACTCATCGGGCTAATGCGGCTTGAAGTAATCGAACGGCTCGCGACAGGCGTGGCAACGGTAAAGGGCCTTGCACGCGGTGGAGCCGAAGCCGCTGACCAGGCTGGTGTCGCGCGACCCGCAGCGCGGGCACGCCACCCTGGGAGCCATGCGGCGCCAGGCAATGCCCGAGACGTCCACGGCCTGCTCGGCAGGCGGCGCGATGCCGTAGCCGCGCAAGGCTTGCCGCGCGCGCTCGGTCATCCAGTCCGTGGTCCAGGGCGGCGCCAGGCGCGTGTCGACGCGTACCTTGGCCACGCCTTGCCGGTGCAGCGCCTGCTCGATGCCGCGACGGATTTCCTGCATGGCCGGGCAGCCCGAATACGTCGGCGTGATGGTGACCACGCAGACATCGCCTTCCCAGGCGACGTCGCGCACCACGCCCAGGTCGACCACGGACAGCACGGGGATCTCCGGATCCGACACATCGTGCAGCCAGCGCAGCACCTGCTGCGGCTCGGCAAACGAAGGGTTGGGCGGCGCCGGCGCGGTGGCCCCGTCCCGCGCGCCGTGCCCGGGCGCGTTCACCATGTGGCCCCCGGATAGGCCCGCTGCAGGTACTGCATTTCGGCGAGGATATAGCCCAGCTCCTCGGTGTGGCGGCCGCGCCGGCCGCCGCGGTGCGCGGCGTGGCGGGCCTGCTCGGGCGGCGGCAACGACAGCGTCGCCTCGGCGCACACCTCCTGCACGTGCGAGGCCCAGTCATCGTGCAGGTCGGCCAAACGCGGCGCGATGCCGCGCGCGGCCAGGTCGTGCTCGACCTCGTCGTCGTGGAAAAGCTCGCCGGTGTAGGGCCACAAGGCGTCCACGGCGTCCTGCATGCGGCGGTGGCTTTCCTCGGTGCCGTCGCCCAGGCGCACCACCAAGTCCGAAGACCGGCGCAGGTGGTAGGCGACTTCCTTGAGCGATTTGGCCGCGATGGCGGCCACGCGCTCGTCGCTCGAGCGTGCCAGCTTGTCCAGCAGGAAGTAATGCCAGGCGTCGAAGAAGAACTGGCGCACCATGGTGTGGCCGTAATCGCCATTGGGGCGCTCGACCAGCAGCACGTTGCGAAACTGCGGCGCGTCGCGCAGGTAGGCCAGCTGGTCCTCGTCCCGGCCCGCGCCTTCGACCTCGCCTGCCAGGGTCAGCCACATCCTGGCCTGGCCGAGCAGGTCCAGCGTGGTGTTGGCCAGCGCGAGTTCTTCCTCCAGGACTGGCGCCCGGCCGCACCACTGCGCCAGCCGCTGGGACAGGATCAGCGTGGCGTCGCCCTGGCGCAGCAGGTATTCGAACAGGTGTGCATCCATCTAGCCCGCTCCGGCGCCGTCACATGTGCTTGACCTCTTCCGGCACGGGGAAGAAGGTCGGATGGCGATAGATCTTGCTGGCGGCCGGGTCGAACAGCGGCTCCTTGTCCGAGGGGCTGCTGGCGACGATGTCAGACGACTTGACCACCCAGATGCTCACGCCCTCGTTGCGCCGCGTGTAAACGTCGCGCGCATTGTTGATGGCCATCTCGGCGTCGGCCGCATGCAGGCTGCCCACGTGCTTGTGGGCCAGGCCGTGCTGGCTGCGGATGAAGACTTCCCAAAGCGGGAATTCGCTGCTGCTCATGGCTGGTATCCTCGGGCCGCGCGGCCCGGCGTTCTCGTGGATTCGGTTCGGTTCCATGCGGCGTCACGCCGCTGCGCGCGCCTGCCGCCGCTTGGCATGCGCGGCCAGGGCCTCGCGCACCCATGCGCCCTCTTCGTGGGCGCGGCGCCGCGCTTGCATGCGGTCGCGGTTGCACGGCCCGTTGCCGCGCAGCACCTCGTAGAACTCGTTCCAGTCGATCTCCCCGAAGTCGTAATGGCCGCGCGCTTCGTTCCACTTCAGCTTGGGGTCGGGGATGGTCAGCCCCAGGTAGTCGGCTTGCGGCACGGTCTGGTCGACCATCTTCTGGCGCAGTTCGTCGTTGGAGAACAGCTTGATCTTCCATTGCATGGACTGCGCACTGTTGGGCGACTCGGAGTCGGGCGGACCGAACATCATCAGCGCCGGCCACCACCAGCGGTTGAGCGCATCCTGGCACATCTGCTTCTGCTCGGGCGTGCCGTGGCGGCACATTTGCACCAGCAGGTCGTAGCCTTGGCGCTGGTGGAAAGATTCCTCCTTGCAGATGCGCACCATGGCGCGCGCATACGGACCGTAGGAACAGCGGCACAGCGGGATCTGGTTGATGATGGCTGCGCCGTCGACCAACCAGCCGATCATGCCGATGTCCGCCCAGGTCAGGGTCGGGTAGTTGAAGATGCTGGAGTACTTGGCGCGGCCGGCAAGCAGGTCCTCGATGAGGTCCTCGCGCGACACGCCCAGGGTTTCCACCGCGCTGTACAGGTATAGGCCGTGGCCGGCCTCGTCCTGCACCTTGGCCAGCAGGATGGCCTTGCGCTTGAGCGTGGGCGCGCGGGTGATCCAATTGCCTTCGGGCAGCATGCCGACGACCTCGGAATGCGCGTGCTGCGAGATCTGGCGTACCAGCGTCCTGCGGTACGCCTCGGGCATCCAATCCTGCGGCTCGATGCGCACGCCCGCATCGATGCGCTTCTGGAAGGCCTGCTCATCGGGCGGAAGGTCTTGCACCGGCCGGACATGGGTCACGCCGGTTTCCACGAGTTGGGCATACATGGATGTCTCCCTTGCGGGCGCTCTTCCTAAGGCACCCTAAGGCGGGATTATTTAATACAAAAAATCCAATGTCAAACGTATTTCTGTATCATGTCGAACATCCCGTATCATGAGCGCGCCGGTTTGCGACCCATTACGCCCTAGGCATGCCAACTTCTTCGTCCGCACTGCAAAGCCATATCGAAAGCCTGCTCGAGCGCGACCCGCCGCGCGCCAAATCCCTATGCGTGACGCTGCTCGGCGACGCGTTGCTGCCCCATGGCGGCAGCATCTGGCTGGGTGACCTGATCGAGCTGATGCGGCCCCTGGGCATCAACGAGCGGCTGCTACGCACTAGCGCATTCCGGCTCACGGCCGAGGGCTGGCTGCGCTCCGAGCGCGACGGGCGGCGCAGCCGCTACGCGCTGTCGGATCAAGGGCTGCGCTGGACCGAGCACGCCAGCCAGCGCATTTACGACGGGCCGTCGCCGGACTGGGACGGCACGTGGACGCTGGTCGTGCTACCGCGCACCGCAGGCAATGGCCTGGCCGAACGCACGGAACTGCGCCGCCAGCTCGCTTGGGAAGGTTTCGGCGCGTTGGCGCCAGGGGTATACGCCCATCCGCAGGTGCGGGCCAGCACCGCCCATGCCATCCTGGATCGACTGGGCATCCCGGACAAGGCACTGGTGCTGTCGGCACGCGACTTGGCCGATGCGGGCGGCCTGCCCATCGCGGCGCTGGTCGCGCAGTGCTGGAACCTGGAGGAACTGGCAGGCCAGTATCGGTCCTTTATCGCCGACTATGGCCCGTTGGAAAAATCACTACGGGCGCGGCCGGCCCCGCAGCTGGCCTTTGCCACGCGCGCGCTGCTGCTGCACCGCTGGCGCCGCATCGTGCTGCACGACCCGCAATTGCCGCCGGCGCTGCTGCCGGCGGACTGGCCCGGCCTGGCGGCGCGGCGGCTGTGCGCGCGCCTGTACTGGATGGCATTTGCTGCAGCGGAAGAACACCTGAATGCGGTGGCCGGGCGCGACAACGACCGGTACCGTCCCTTGTCGCCACAGGCGTACCGCCGCTTCGGCGGCGCGCCGCCCGAGGTGATGGCAGCCCAGGCGGCGTGATCCCGCGGCAGCGCTTGCGCGCGGTTATCGCCTTCCATGGCCCAGGCGCCGATTGCGACACCGGCGCCCCGCCTTTCAGGCCGGCGCCCCCGGGCCTAGACGCGCAGGAAGTGCTCGCGGTAGTACTTGAGCTCTTCGATGGACTCGTAGATGTCGGCCAGCGCCTCGTGGCGGCTTTTCTTCTCGAACCCCTTGTAGACCTCCGGGCGCCAGCGCCGGGCCAGTTCCTTGAGCGTGCTCACGTCGAGGTTGCGGTAATGGAAAAACTGTTCCAGGCGCGGCATGTAGCGCACCATGAAGCGGCGGTCCTGGCTGATCGTGTTGCCGCACAGCGGCGACTTGCCCGCCGGCACGTGGCGAGACAAAAAGTCCAGCAGGATGTCCTCGGCCTGCGCCTCGGTCAGTGTGGAAGCGCGCACCTTGTCGATCAGGCCGCTGCGCCCGTGCGTGGCCTGGTTCCAGCTGTCCATGGCCGCCAGCAGGCTGTCGGGCTGGTGGATGACCAGCACGGGGCCCTCGGCCACCACGGCCAAGTCGGGCTCGGTCACCACGACCGCCACCTCGATGATGCGCTCCTTTTCCGGGTCTAGGCCGGTCATCTCCATATCCAGCCAGACCAGGCGATTGTCGTTCGCAGCCATATAATTTGCTTCCACACGCCGGATTGCCAAGGCCGGATTTTCTCATACGCGCGGTAATCCGCCCGCCGCTCCATGCTGACATTGCTATTTGCCTTCTTCTTGCTTGCCGACGTCGCCTTGCGGCTGTGGCTGGCCGGCCGCCAGATCCGCCACGTCGGCAGCCACCGCGACGCCGTGCCAGCCGAGTTCGCCTCGCGCATCGGACTGGCCAGCCACCAGCGGGCGGCCGATTACACCATCGCGCGGGTGCGGCTGGGCATGGTCGAGCGCGTCTTCGATGCCGGCGTGCTGGTCTGGCTGACGCTGCTGGGCGGCCTGCAAAGCATCGATCTCTTCATCATGGGCTTGGTGCGCGACGACATGCTGCGGCAGCTGCTGCTGCTGGCCGCCGTGACGGGCCTGCTGGCGCTGCTCGGCCTGCCGTTCACGCTGTGGCGGCAGTTCCGCCTGGAAGCGCGGTTCGGCTTTAACCGGATGACGCCCGCGCTTTTCGCCGCCGATGCGGCCAAGGGAGTGTTGCTGGCGCTCGTGCTCGGCGCGCCGCTGGCCGCCGCGGTGCTGTGGATCATGGCCGCGGCCGGCCCCTACTGGTGGATATGGGCCTGGGCGGTCTGGGCGGGCTTTAACCTGCTGGTGCTGCTGATTTTCCCGACCGTCATCGCCCCGCTGTTCAACAAGTTCACGCCGCTACAGGATCCCGAGCTCGCCTCGCGCATCCGGGCGCTGGCCGAACGCTGCGGCTTTTCCCTGAACGGGCTGTTCGTGATGGATGGCTCCAAGCGCTCGGCCCATGGCAACGCCTACTTCACCGGCTTCGGCAAATCGCGCCGCATCGTGTTTTTCGACACGCTGCTGGCGCGGCTGACGGCCGACGAAATCGAAGCCGTGCTCGCGCACGAGCTCGGCCATTTCAAGCGGCGGCACATCACGCGCCGCATCGTGATCAGCCTGCTGATGGCGCTGGCCTTTTTCGCGGCGCTCGGCTGGCTGGCGCAACAGCCCTGGTTCTATACCGGCCTGGGCGTCGTGCCCCAGCTCGGCGCGCGCAACGACGCCATGGCGCTGCTGCTCTTTTTCCTGGTCGTGCCTGTATTCACCTTTCCGCTGACGCCGCTGATGAGCTGGTATTCGCGGCGCGACGAGTTCGAGGCCGACCGTTTCGCTGCCGAGCAAAGCGCGCCGGACAAGCTCGTTTCGGCGCTGGTCAAGCTCTATGACGACAACGCCGCCACCCTCACGCCCGACCCCGTGCATTCGGCTTTCTACGACAGCCATCCGCCGGCGGCCGTTCGGATACGGCAGTTGAGTGCCGGATGACCGCCCCCGCCCAGCGATTGGACGAAGACGATTCCACGCCGCAGCGCCCCGCGGCGCGCCCGGGCGCAGCGGCGCCAGGTTTGGCGGCCGGCCGAGTCATTGCCGCGCATGGCCGCCACTACACCGTCGAGCTTGGCGACGGCAGCGTGCGCCAATGCTACCCCCGCGGCAAGAAGGCCGGCGCCGCGGCAGTGGGCGACCGCGTGCAGATTCGCCTGCAAGGCCGCGACGAAGGGGTCATCGAGTCGGTGCTGCCACGCACCAACCTGCTTTACCGGTCCGACGAGATGCGAACCAAGCAGTTCGCCGCCAACGTCGACCTGCTCATCATCGTGGTCGCCGTCCGGCCGCAGTTTTCCGACGACCTGCTGGGCCGGGCGCTGGCCGGCGCCTGGGCCGCGCAAGTCGAGCCCGTCATCGTCATGAACAAAGTGGACCTGGCCGACGGGCGTGACGACGCCCGCCGGCGGCTGGCTCCGTACACGCAGTTGGGCGTGCCCGTGCTGGAATTGAGCGCATTGGACGTGGATGCGACCCGTTCAGCGCTCGCCCCTCGGCTGGCTGGCCGCACCGGGCTGCTGCTGGGCCAAAGCGGCATGGGCAAGTCCACCCTGCTCAATGCCCTGGCGCCCGACGCCGGCGCGGCCACCCGTGAATATTCCGAGGCGCTGGGCACCGGCCGCCACACGACCACCAGCACCCGGCTGTACCACCTGCCGCCGCCAGGCGGTGACCTGATCGATTCCCCGGGCTTCCAAGCCTTCGGGCTGCAGCACCTGACGCCCGGCGAGATCGAGCGTGGATTCCCGGAATTCGCCGAGCCGGCGCGGCAATGCCGCTTCTACAACTGCACCCACCTGCACGAACCCGGCTGCGGGGTGCTTGCCGCCCTGCGCGAGGGCACGATCGCCGCCTCGCGGCACGACTTGTACAGGCGCCTGCTGCAGGAACGCGAAGCGGCGCAGCGCTACTGAAAAACCCGCTGTGGGCCTGGACAGACGGCTGCGCGAACGGGATCCCTGCCGCGCCGGCATGCACGCTCGCCCTCAGGCGCTGCGCAGCAAGTGATAGAGGTTGCGCAGCATGGCCGCCGTCGCGCCCCAGATGAAATACCCCTGCCAGGGCATGGAGTAATACTGGCGCTCGCGGCCGTCGGGCAGGCGGACCCGGTGACGTCTGTGGTTGGCGGGGTCCATCAGGAAGGCCAGCGGCACCTCGAACACCTCGGCCACTTCGAAGGCATCGGGCGACAGGGTGTAACCCGTGCGCACCAGGCCTGGCACCGGGGTGATCGAAAAGCCCGTGCTGGTCAGGTAAGGCGGCATGTTCGGCAACACCTCGACGTGTGACAGTGGCAGGCCGGTTTCCTCCTCGGCCTCGCGCAGCGCGGCCGCCTCCGGGCTCGCATCCCATGCCTCGATCCGCCCGCCGGGAAAACTGATCTGGCCGGCGTGGTCATGCAGGTGGGCCGTGCGCCGCGTCAGCATGACACGCACCCCGTCCTCATGCATGACCAAGGGGATGAGCACTGCGGCTTCGACCGGCGGCCCTTCCCTGCCCGGATAGCGCATCCGTGCCTCGTCGGTGGGTTCGGGCTGCCAGTCTGGCGGCGCGCCGAGCACGTTGCGCAAGGCATCGGGCGTGAGCCGCTCGGCCGAAAGCGCAGCCAGGCCATCGTCGGCCGGCGTCCATGGCTGCGCCGCGGCATCGAACTGTGGGCGCACTGGCGCGCGGCGCGCCCGCGTGGCAGAAGGGGGATTCATGTGGCGTTGTGGTCGCGTCCCTGGCGCAACGCCCCAGGGATCGAGCAAGACATTCCAGACGCAGATCATCGCAGAATTCGCGCCGCGCCGCTGCACGGCCAACAAAAAAGGCACCCCACGGGGTGCCTTTTTGCCATCCGGCCTGCGCCTTATTCGGCGGCAGCTTGCTTGCGCACCAGCTTTTCCTTGATGCGCGCGGACTTGCCGGAACGCTCGCGCAGGTAGTACAGCTTGGCGCGACGCACGCTGCCGCGGCGCTTGACCTCGATCGACGCGATCTGCGGCGAGTACAGCTGGAACGTGCGCTCCACGGCCTCGCCGGAGGAGATCTTGCGCACGATGAAAGACGAGTTCAGGCCGCGGTTGCGCTTGGCGATGACCACGCCTTCGTAGGCCTGCACGCGCTTGCGGTTGCCTTCGACGACGTTGACGTTGACGACGACGGTGTCGCCGGGCCCGAATTCGACGGGCGGCTTGCCGCCGGTCAGGCGGGCGATTTCTTCCTGCTCGAGCTGAGCGATGAGGTTCATGATGGCTCCTGGGTCATCGTGCAAGGGCGAAGAATGAAGATTTCACAGCAGAACGCCCGATCAAAAAGGCGTCCCCGCTGCCAGTGTTGGCGCCCAGGCAGAGGATGAGTTTTGCAAAACCAAGCATTTTACAGGCAAAACGGGTTTCGTGCACGTCGGCGACCACAGCCGGCCTCACTTTGGGCCATCGCGCACCGCCCCCCCCCCTGGCCGTCAAAAACCCGCCGCGTGGCCCAGCCACATCAGTCCAGGAATCAGCGCACCCCAGGCCAGCACCATGGCCACATCCACGATCCTGCCGGCCAGGGAGGTGGCGCCTTGCGCCTTGTCGCGGCTGCCCTGGGCCGCCCCGGCCGGGGCAGCCGTACCTGGGCCGGACCAGCCAGGCCGGCAGCCTGGCGAGCGGGCATGGCCCGAGGAAGGCGGCGGAAACGGCCATTTGCCAGGCAAACGCTGCGGCATGGCATCCAGCAGTGCGATATTCATCTCATCGTCCCCATGCGGGCCTGATGGCCCCGTTGTCCGGAGATTGGGCTCCGGGCCCGTCGAACAATCCCAGCTGCCGCGGCACGCCCTCCTCCGTCGCCGGCGCCGGACCTTGGCGCGGCGCCCGGCTGGGCGGCGTGAAGGCGCGCACATCCAGCGCGTGGCGCTCGACATTGAGCCCCAGGCGCCGCACGGCAAGCTGGAAGCGTTGGGCGATCAAGTCCGCCCAGATGCCCGTGCCGGTCATGCGCGTGCCGAAACGGGGATCGTTGCGTCGGCCGCCGCGCATGTCTTCGATGCGGTGCAAGACGCGTTCGGCCCGTTCCGGAAAATGCGTGACGAGCCAGCGCTCGAAGACTTCGCGGACCTCCCAGGGCAAGCGCAGCACGGTGTAGAAAGCCCGCTGCGCGCCCGCGTCCCGTGCGGCTTCCAGGATGCGTTCGAGGTATTCGTCGTTGATGAAGGGAATGACCGGCGCGGCAGACACGCCTACCGGCACGCCGGCGTCAGCCAGCCTACGCATGGCCTGCAGCCGGCGCCAGGGTGCCGACGCGCGGGGCTCCAGCGTGCGCGCCATCGCGGCATCCAGCGTGGTGACGCTGAAGTACACCGCCACCAGTTGCTGCCTGGCCAGTTCCTGCAGCAGGTCGAGGTCGCGCTCGACCAGGGCATTTTTGGTGATGATGGCCACCGGATGGCGGGTGGCGAGCATGAGGTCGAGGATGCCGCGGCTGAGCCGCCACTGCCTTTCGATGGGTTGGTAGGCGTCGGTGGCCGACCCGAGGGTGATGACGCTGGGCCGGTAGGACGGCCGGGCGAGCTCGGCCCGCAAGGCGTCGACGATATTGGCCTTGGCCACAAGCCGGGTTTCGAAATCCAGGCCCGGCGAATAGCCCAGGTACGCGTGCGTCGGCCTGGCGTAGCAGTACGCGCAGCCATGCTCGCAGCCGCGGTAAGGGTTGACCGCCTGGGTGAATGAAATGTCAGGCGAATCATTGCGCGCGATGGCGGCCCGGCAGGTTTCGGGCTTGACCGAGGTCACGGGCGCTGGCGCGGCCCCGGTGGCATGCCAGCCATCGTCCAACGGCTGCCGACTGGCATCCGTAAAACGGTGCTCGACATTAGTGGCCGCGCCCCGGCCGCGCAAGGCGGCGGGGGCGGCTGCCGGGGACCCAGAACCGGCAAAAGCAGAAAGGTGTTCGGTGCCAGCCATGGATCTACTGTACAAAAATACAGTAGATTGGGCAAGCAGCGGACGCTTTCTTTTTTACTCCTTTTTCGCCGGCCGCGGCGCGGCCCCTTAGGCCGCCGCGGCCCTGACCATGCCGGCGGCGGCAGTCTGGTTGGTGGCCGGGTCGATCAGGATGAAGGCCCCCGTGGCGGGCAGGCGGTCGTAGGGGTCCAGCGGCAGGGGATCGCGCACGGCGAGCGACACGCTACCGATGTCGTTCAGGCGCAACGTCTCGGCTGCTTGGGCAGCCTGCAGCGCATGCACGTCGAGCCGGTCGTGCACCGCGGCGACCCGCGCCGAGGTCAGCCGCGTGCCGTGCTTGAGCAAGTATTGGCGCGCCGGATTCAGGTCGGTCGTATCCAGCCAGCACAGTTGCGCCTCGAAGCGGCGCGCGACCTGCGCCGGCGCATGGACATGCACCAGTACGTCGCCGCGCGAGACGTCGACTTCGCGATCCAGCACCACCGTGATCGAAGCGCCCGCCGAGGCTTGCGCAAGCGGCCCGTCGAACGTCTGCAGCGCACGCACCCGGGCGGTCACGCCCGACGGCTGCACGGCGACCTCGTCGCCGACGCGCAGCGTACCGCTGGCGATGCGCCCGGCATAGCCCCGGATACCATGGACGCGGTCGCCATCGTGGCGGATGACCCATTGCACGGGCAGGCGCAGCGGCGCATCCACGGGCGCGGCCTCGGACGGCAGCGCCTCGAGTAGGCCCAGCAGCGGCGGACCGGCGTACCACGGGGTGCGGCTCGAAGCCGTCACGACATTGTCACCCTCGAGTGCCGACAGCGGCAGCGCCTGGAATTCCCGGATGCCGATGCCGGCGGCCAGATCCGCATAGGCGTCGCGGATGCGTTCGAACACGGCGCGATCCCAGCCGACCCGGTCCATTTTGTTGACCGCCAACACGATGTGGCGGATGCCCAGCAAATGGGCGATCGCACTGTGGCGGCGCGTCTGCGGCAAGAGCCGGCCGTCGGCTGCGCGCGTGGCGTCGACCAGGATGACGGCGGCGTGCGCGGTCGAGGCACCCGTGACCATGTTGCGCGTGTACTGCTCGTGGCCAGGCGCGTCCGCGATGATGAACTTGCGGCGCGGCGTCGCGAAGTAGCGGTAAGCGACGTCTATGGTGATGCCCTGCTCGCGCTCGGCCTCCAGGCCGTCGGTCAGCAAGGACAGGTCTAGCGCGTCGCCCCGGGTGCGCTTGTGCTTGGCGCGCGCGATGGCGTCGACCTGGTCGGCGTACACGCCCTTGCTGTCGTAGAGCAGCCTGCCGATCAGGGTGGACTTGCCATCGTCCACGGAGCCGGCGGTGATCAGGCGCAGCACCCCGGCGTCGCCGACTGGGGCGAAAGCGTCGTTCAAGGCATTCATCGTGATGTTCCTCTTTTCCCTTTCCCGGGCGCGCGTGCCGCGCGGCCGTAGGCACGGCTAGAAATAGCCCTCTTTCTTGCGCCGCTCCATCGACGCTTCGGATGTCTGGTCGTCCATGCGCGTGGCGCCGCGCTCGGTCACGTCGGTAAGCACCGTCTCGGCGATGACCGCAGCGGGGTCGGCCGCTTCGGAGGCCACCGGGCAGGTGCAGGAAATGTCGCCCACGGTCCGAAAACGCACCGACAGGCGCTCGACGGTCTCGCCCTCGGCCGGCGGCGTCAGCGGCGTGACCGGCACCAACAGGCCACGGCGGCGCACCACCTCGCGCTCGTGCGCGTAATAGATCGACGGCAGTGCCAGCCGCTCACGCTCGATGTATTGCCAGACGTCCAGCTCCGTCCAGTTGGAGATCGGGAATACCCGCATGTTCTCGCCTGGATGCACGCGCGTGTTGTACAGGTTCCAAAGCTCCGGACGCTGGGCCTTGGGATCCCAGCGGCCGAATTCGTCCCGGAAAGAGAAAATCCTCTCCTTGGCGCGCGCCTTTTCTTCGTCGCGCCGGGCGCCGCCTATGCACGCGTCGAAACCGAACTCGGCGATGGCCTCGAGCAGGGTCACCGCCTGCGCGGCGTTGCGTGAATCGCTCTCGCGGCGCAGCACCACCGTTCCCCGGGCGATGGAGTCCTCGACCTTGCGCACGATCAGCGTTTCGCCCAGCTCCGCCGCACGCCGGTCGCGGAAGGCGATCACCTCGTCGAAATTGTGGCCGGTGTCGATGTGCAGCAGCGGAAAGGGAAAGCGTCCCGGCCGGAAGGCCTTTTCCGCCAGGCGCAGCAATACGCAGGAATCCTTGCCGCCGGAAAAGAGCAGCGCCGGCCGCTCGCACTCGGCGGCGACCTCGCGCAGGATGTGGATCGCTTCGGATTCCAGCCAGTCCAGGTGGCTATGGGTGGCAACGATGGTCATGTCTTACTTTCCGATGGATCGTTATCAAGGCCGGTTCCGCCGGCCCGCAGCGGGGCGGCGATGGATTGCCTGGCGCCTACCGCCGCCTTGCCGACGTTGCCGGCATGCAGCCCGCACTCCTTGGAATCCGACGACTCCCACCACCAGCGCCCCGCGCGCACGTCTTCGCCGGGCCGGATGGGACGGGTGCAGGGCTCACACCCGATGGACGGATAACCCTGGTCGTGCAGCGGGTTGTAGGGAATGTCCAGGGCGCGGATGACCTGCCAGACGTCGTCCTCGCTCCACTCGGCCAGCGGATTGAATTTGTGCAGGCCGAACACGGGGTCGTGCTCGTCCAGCGGCAGCTGCGCGCGCGTGACGGCCTGCCCGCGGCGCTGGCCGGTAATCCAGGCGCTGCGTCCGGCCAGCGCACGGCGCAGCGGCTCGACCTTGCGTATCCGGCAGCATTCCTTGCGCAATTCGACGCTTTCATAAAAGGCATAGCGTCCGTGCAGCGTCACGTGCTGCTCTACCGCCGCGGCATCGGGCCGATGCACGGCGATCGCGCGGCCGTAGCGTTGGCTCACGATCCCGATCATGGCCAGCGTCTCGTCGTGCAGCCGGCCCGTATCCAAGGTGAAGACGGCCAGCGGCAGGCCGGCGGTGAAGATCGCGTGGGTCAGCACCATATCCTCGGCCGCCAGCGATGAGGCCAGCGCCGCATCCGGATGGCGGGCCGCAATGCCGGCCAGGCGCTCGCCCAGCGCGCGCCAGCGCGCGGCCTGCGCGGGTGCCAGTCGCTGCACGCCTGCAGGCGCGACGGCCGCGGTCATGCCTGGGCTCCCGCAAACACCCTGCCCTGCTGCGGCCGCGCTAGCAGGCGCTCGCCCGGCTGCAAGTCCAGGCTGCGGAACACGTCGGCCGGCAGCTGTGCTTCGATGGGCCCGCCGTCCGTCTCGCGCTCGAGCTCCAAGAAAGCGCTCGCGCCAGCCAGGTAGCTATGGCGCAAGCGCACCGGCACGCCGGGGCCGCCTTCGCGATAGCGCATGACCTCGACATGGTGCGGGCGCACGTACGCGGTGGCCGGCGCCGACTCGCCCTCCGGCGCCGGCACGTGCGGCGCCGGCAGGCTAATGCCTTCGGTGTGCCAGACGCCTGCGCGCACTTGCCCGTGGAACAGGTTGGCGTCGCCCAGGAAGCCGTAGACGAACGGCGTGGCCGGGTTCTCCCAGACCTCGCGCGGCGTGCCGGCCTGCTCGATGCGCCCGGCGTTCATGAGCACCACGCGGTCGGCGACCTCCAGCGCCTCCTCCTGGTCGTGGGTGACGAAGATGCTGGCCACGTGCAGCTCGTCGTGCAGGCGACGCAACCAGCGGCGCAAATCCTTGCGTACCTTGGCGTCCAGGGCGCCGAACGGTTCGTCCAGCAGCAGCACGCGCGGCTCGACGGCGAGCGCCCGCGCCAGGGCGACCCGCTGCCGCTGCCCGCCCGACAACTGGGCGGGATAGCGTCGCGCCAAGCCGTCCATCTGCACCAGGCCAAGCAAATCGTGCACACGTGCGCGGATCTCGGCCTCGGAGGGGCGTTCGCGCCTGGCACGCACACGCAGGCCGAAAGCCACGTTCTCGAACACCGTCATGTGGCGGAACAGCGCGTAGTGCTGGAAGACGAATCCCACGCGGCGCTCACGGACGTGCACGCCGGTGGCGTCCTCGCCAGCGAAAAGCACGCTGCCGGAATCGGGCGCCTCCAGCCCGGCGATGATGCGCAACAACGTGGTCTTGCCACAGCCTGACGGCCCGAGCAAGGCGACCAGCTCCCCGGATGCGATATGCAGTGATACGTCTTCCAGCGCCTGGTGGTCACCGAAACGCTTGCTCAGATTGCGCACTTCTATGCTCATGTCGCTTTCCTTGCGCGCCTTACGCCATGGCGGGCCGCAGCGCGGCCGGCGCGGGCGTGTCGGCCGCCGGCTCGCGCTGCGCCACCGCGACGCGCCATTCGATCAGGTTCTTGACCGCCAGCGTCACCAACGCCAGCAAGGCCAGCAGCGACGCCACGGCGAAGGCGGCCGAAAACATGTACTCGTTGTAGAGAATCTCCACGTGCAGTGTCATGGTGTTGGTTAGGCCTCGCACCTTGCCCGACACCACCGACACCGCGCCGAATTCACCCATGGCGCGCGCATTGCACAGGATGGCCCCGTATGCCAGCCCCCACTTGATCTTGGGCAGCGTGACGCGCCGGAAGATCTGCCACCCGTTGGCACCCAAGGTCAGCGCCGCCAGCTCCTCGTCCTGCCCTTGCGCCTGCATCAACGGGATCAGCTCGCGCGCGATGAAGGGGAAAGTGACGAATAGCGTGGCCAGCACCACCCCCGGCAGGGCATAGACGATCTTCAGGTCGTGATCCTGCAACCAGGACCCGAACCAGCCGTGCGATCCGAACAGCAGCACGAACACCAATCCGGCGACCACGGGCGAAACCGCGAACGGCAGGTCGATCAGCGTGGCAAGCACCTGCTTGCCGCGGAACTGGAAACGCGTGATGGCCCAGGCTGCGAGCACGCCGAACACCAGGTTGACCGGCAGCGAGATGGCGGCCACCAGCAGCGTCAGCCGGATCGCCGCCCAGGCGTCGGGCTCGCCGATGGCCTCGACGTACAAGTCCCAGCCGCGGCGCAGCGCCTCGGTAAAGACCGTCACCAGGGGCAGGACCAGGAACAAGCCGAGGAAGCCAAGCGCCACCGCGATCAGCGCCCCGCGCGCCCAGCGCGGCTCGGTCAGGTGCGCAGGCCGGTGCGCGCCGGCGGCCGTTGCATGGCTCATCCTCATGACCGCGCCCCCCACCGCGCTTGCCAAGCTTGCAGCGCATTGATCACTAGCAGCAAGGCGAAGGAGACGGCCAGCATGACCGTGGCGATGGCCGCCGCGCCAGCGTAATCGAATTGTTCCAGCCGCGCGACGATCAGCAGCGGCGCAATCTCGGAAACCATGGGCATGTTGCCCGCTATGAAAATGACCGAGCCGTATTCGCCCACGGCGCGGGCGAACGCCAGCGCAAAGCCCGTCGCCAGTGCGGGCGCCAGCGCCGGCAAGATCACGCGGCGCAGCGCCTGCAGCCGGCTGGCGCCCAGGCTGGCGGCGGCCTCCTCCAGCTCGGCATCCATGTCCTCGATGACCGGCTGGACCGTCCGGACCACGAAGGGCAGCCCGATGAAAACCAGTGCGATGACGATGCCCAGCGGCGTGAACGCGACCTTCACCCCGAAAAGCCGCTCGATTGGCCCGCCCAGCCAGCCGTTGCCGGCGTACAAGGCGGTCAGCGCAATGCCTGCCACCGCGGTCGGCAGCGCGAACGGCAAATCCACCAGCGCGTCGACCAGGCGCCTGCCCGGAAAGCGGTACCGCACCAGCACCCAGGCAACGATCAGCCCGAACACCAGGTTGGCGAGCGCCGCCGCCAGCGACGCGCCGAAAGTCAGCCGGTAGGCCGCCAGCGCACGGGGCGAGGCAACGATTTCAACGAAGGCGTCCCAGCCCAGCTCCATGGACTTGATGGGCAGCGTTGCCAACGGCAGCAGCACCAGCAGGCTCAGGTACAGCACTGCGTAGCCCATGGACAGGCCGAACCCCGGTAAGACCCCGGTCCCGGCCTTGCCGCGCCGCGGCGCGGCGCCGGCCGGGACCAGTACGGGCGTGGGCATGGTAGCGTTGCGCGGCATGTCCGCTCAGCGCCCCGGGCGGTACACCTGATCAAAGGTGCCGCCGTCTGCAAAGTGCGTCTGCTGCGCCTTGCGCCAGCCGCCGAAGACGGGATCGTCGATGGCCACCAGCTTCACGTCGGGAAACTGCGAGGCATACTTGGCCGCCACCGCCTTGTCCGTCGGCCGATAGTAATTGCGTGCAATGATGTCCTGGGCCTCGGGCGTGTACAGCCATTCCAGGTACGCCTCGGCGACGGCGCGCGTGCCCTTGCGGTCGACCACTTTGTCGACCACGGCTACGGGCGGTTCAGCCAAGATGGACAGCGACGGGACGACGATGTCGAACTTGTCCGGGCCGAGCTCTTTCAGTGCCAGGAAGGCTTCGTTTTCCCAGGCCAGCAGCACGTCGCCCACACCGCGCTCGACGAAGGTAGTAGTCGAACCGCGTGCGCCGGTGTCCAGCACCGGGACGTTCTTGAGCAGCCGGCCCACGAAGTCCGCGGCGGCCTGCTCACTGCCGCCGCTCTTGTCCAGCGCATAGGCCCAGGCTGCGAGGTAATTCCAGCGCGCGCCGCCCGAAGTCTTGGGGTTGGGCGTGATCACCTGTATGCCGGGCTTGACCAGATCGTCCCAGTCCTGGATGCCCTTAGGATTGCCCTTGCGCACCAGGAAAACGATGGTCGAGGTATAGGGCGAGCTGTTCAGCGGCAAGCGCTTTTGCCAGTCCGCCGGCAGCAGGCCCCGGTCGGCGATCGCGTCGATGTCATAGGCCAATGCCAGCGTAACGACATCGGCCTCCAAGCCGTCGATGACCGCGCGCGCCTGGCTGCCCGATCCGCCATGCGACTGGCGTATCGTCAGCTCCACGCCCGTCGTCTTGCGGTAATGCTCGACGAAGGCTTTGTCCACGGCGCGGTACAGCTCGCGCGTGGGATCGTAGGAAACGTTCAACAGCGTCTGCCGTTCCGCCTGCTGCGCATGGGTCGACAGCGGTGCGGCCAATGCCCCGGCCAGCGCAGCCAGGGCAACGAGAAAGCCGGTGGTTCTTTTCATGTCCGCCTCATCAAGGATCGAGAGGCGATTCTGCCGAACCCGGCTGCCGAAGCGAACGAATAAAAACTGCGAAGTTAATCGCCTGGGGTCATCAATTCCACAGGAAATGAGCGACTGCGGCCAATTGCATAAAGGCTGGCATGGCCGGCAAACGCATCGCAGCGTGCGCGGTGCCCCGCCCCGAATCGGCCGCGCCGCAGGCAGCCACCGCGCACGCGCCCGCAGCGGCTGGGCAGCGGACGCGAAAAAAAACCCGGCCGCTGCATCGCAGCCGGGGTTGTGCATCGGGCCAACCGCGAGCGGCCCGGTTTCCGGTTCGATGCCCGGGGTTATTTGTTCGGCTGCGGCGTAACGCGCAGATAGGGGCGCACCGCCTTGTAACCCTTGGGGAATTTTTCCTTGATCACGGCTTCATCCTGCAGCGAGGGCACGATGATCACGTCGTCGCCGTCCTGCCAGTTGACCGGGGTGGCCACGCTGTGGCTGTCGGTCAGCTGCAGCGAATCGATCACGCGTAGGATCTCGTTGAAGTTGCGTCCGGTGCTGGCCGGATAGGTCAGCGTCAGGCGGATCTTCTTGGCCGGATCGATGATGAACACCGAACGCACCGTGGCGGTGGTGCTGGCGTTGGGGTGGATCATGTCATAGAGCGTGGCCACCTTGCGGTCCGCGTCGGCGATGATCGGAAAGTCCACCACGCAGTTTTGCGTCTCGTTGATATCGTCGATCCACTTGACGTGGGAATCGACCGGATCCACCGACAGGGCCAGCACCTTGACATTGCGCTTGGCGAACTCGTCCTTGAGTTTGGCCGTATAGCCGAGCTCCGTCGTGCACACCGGGGTGAAGTCCGCCGGATGCGAAAACAGCACGCCCCAGCTATCGCCCAACCATTCATGGAAACGTATGCGACCGATCGAAGAGTCCTGTTCGAAATCCGGAGCCGTATCGCCCAGTCTTAGCGTGCTCATGGCAGTGTCCTTATGTTGGAGTGGAAACGACCGCGCGGCCGCCTAATCCAGCCGGCTGCCGGGCAGAACCCGACGGCACGGCGCGCGCGGGCCCGTGCTGCGATTCTGGCAGCAATCCCGCAGTTTGGGAAAGAGTCTTTGTAAATAACCTTATGCCATAAGCGCACCGGCCCAAGCGTCGTCGACGACCTGGCCATGGCGCACGCCGGCAGCCAGCGCGCCCGCCCTGGGCAGGACGTACGCTGCATAGCACGCCGCGGTGGCAAGCTTGCCGGTGTGAAATGAAGTTGCAGACCCTTCAGCCAAATGGCGTAAGCACGCGAGCATGGCGCGCGCCATATGCCAGCCGCCGTGCACCACCCCGGCGATCATCAGGTACGGCACGCTGCCGGCGTAGACCGCGCGGGGGTGCGACGCAGCCTGCTCCAGCATGAAGTCCACCACGCCCTCATAGGCTTGCACGCCTTCATCCAGTGCGTCGCGCATCAGTCGCACCTGCGCGGCATGCGCGCCGGATTCGCCGGCTGCCCGGCCCAGCTGGCCGACCGTGGCGCGCATGGCGTCGATCATCGCCCTCACGGCCTGGCCACCGTCGCGCAGCGTCTTGCGCCCGACCAAGTCATTGGCCTGGATGGCGGTGGTGCCTTCATAAATGGGCAGGATGCGCGCATCGCGCAGGTATTGGGCCGCCCCGGTTTCCTCGATATAGCCCATGCCGCCATGCACCTGTATGCCCAGTGTGGCAACCTCGACCGCCGACTCGGTCGAAAAGCCCTTGACCACCGGCACCAGGTATTCATAGACGGCCCGATGGCGCAGGCGCTGCTGCGCATCGGGGTGCAGCCGGGCCAGGTCGTGGGCGGCAGCGGCGTAATAAGCGGTGGCCCGTGCGCCTTCGGTCAGCGCGCGCATGGTCATCAGCATGCGCTGCACGTCGGGGTGGCGCACGATGGGTACGGGTCCGGGCGCGCCCTCTGGCGGGCGCCCTTGGATGCGCTCGCGCGCATAGGCCCAGGCCTGCTGGGTGGCGCGTTCGGCCACGGCGATGCCTTGCAACCCGACCGCGTAGCGGGCCGCATTCATCATGATGAACATGTACTCCAGCCCGCGATTTTCCTCGCCGACCAGATAGCCCACGGCGCCTTCGCCGACCTCTCCCTTGCCGGAACCGTACAGCAGCACCGCGGTCGGGCTGCCGTGTATGCCCAGCTTGTGCTCGAGCGATGCACACCACACGTCGTTGCGCTCGCCCAGGGAGCCGTCCGGCCGGGGCAGGAACTTGGGCACGATGAACAGCGAAATCCCCTTCACGCCGGGTGGCGCGTCAGGGGTTCGGGCCAGCACCAGGTGGACGATGTTCTCGGCCAGGTCGTGCTCGCCGTAGGTGATGAAAATCTTTTGTCCGGTCAGGCGGTAGCTGCCGTCGGCCTGCCGTACCGCGCGCGTGGACACTAGCGAGAGGTCCGATCCCGCCTGCGGCTCGGTCAGGTTCATCGTCCCGGTCCATGCGCCGGCTAGCAGCTTGGGCACGTACAGCTGCTTTTGCGCCTCGGAACCGACCTGCAACAAGGCCTCGATCACGCCGTCGGTCAACAGCGGACACAGGGAAAAAGCCAAGTTGGCGGCGTTGAGGTTTTCCGTGGCGGGCGCCCCCACCAGCTTGGGCAAGCCCTGCCCGCCCCACTGCACGGGGTGCTGCAAGCCCTGCCAACCGCCTTGGCAGAACTGCCGAAAGGCTTCGACAAAGCCGGGAGACGTCGCGACCGCGCCGTCGCGCCACGTGGGCGGACGCGTGTCGCCGACGCGGTTCAGGGGTGCGACGGCGTTCTGCGCGAACCGGGCGTTTTCCTGCAGGACGGCCTGCACCAGGTCGCGGGTCAGTTCGCCTCCGGCCGCCTGCAGCACCTCGTCAAGGCCGGCAATCTCGTCGAGGACGAACTGGATGTCCTCCAGCGGGGCGGTATAGCTCATGGCGTCTCCGATCACGTCGGCGGCGCCAGCCGTCGCCGGCCGCGCCGCCACAACTATTTCATTGTGGACGAATGCGCGGCCATCGTACTACTTGCCGGCGCCCCTTACAGGGCCGCGGTCAGCTCCGGCACGACCTGGAAGAGATCGCCGACCAGCCCGTAGTCGGCCACGCCGAAAATCGGCGCCTCCGGATCCTTGTTGATCGCCACGATCACCTTGGAGTCCTTCATCCCGGCCAGGTGCTGGATGGCGCCGGAGATCCCGACGGCCACGTACAGTTGCGGGGCGACGATCTTGCCGGTCTGGCCCACCTGCCAGTCGTTGGGGGCGTAGCCGGCGTCCACGGCGGCGCGCGACGCGCCCACCGCCGCACCCAACTTGTCGGCCAGGGCCTCGAGCAGCTTGAAATTCTCGGCGCTGCCCATCCCGCGCCCGCCCGAGACCACCACGCGCGCGGCGGTCAGCTCGGGACGGTCGCTCTTGGCGACCTCACGGCCGGCGAACGACGAGCGCCCCGAATCGGCCACGGCCGGCACCTCCTCGATGGTCGCCGAGCCGCCTTCGGCCGCCACGGCGTCAAAGCCCGTGGTCCGCACCGTGATGACCTTGACCGGGTCGCCCGACTGCACGGTCGCAATCGCGTTGCCAGCGTAGATGGGACGCTGGAAGGTATCGGGCGATTCCACCGCGATGATGTCGGAAACCTGCGCCACGTCCAGCTTGGCCGCCACGCGCGGGGCCACGTTCTTGCCGGCGGCCGTAGCGGCAAAAAGGATGTGGCCGTAGCCGCCTGCCACGGCCAGCACCTGGGCCGCTACGTTTTCGGCCAGCCCATCGGCCAGCTGGGGCGCGTCAGCGAGCAGGACCTTGGTCACCCCGGCCGCGCGGGCAGCCTGCTCGGCGACCGCGCGTGCGCCGTGGCCGGCCACCAGCACATGCACGTCACCACCGATCTTGGCCGCCGCCGCCAGCGTATTGAGCGTGGCGCCCTTCAGTTCCGCATTGTCGTGTTCGGCAATAACCAGGATCGTCATTTACACCACCTTCGCTTCGTTCTTGAGTTTGTCGACCAGGGTCGCGACGTCAGGAACCTTGATGCCGGCCTTGCGCGCCGGGGGCTCGGTGACTTTCAGCGTCTTCAGGCGCGGCGTCACGTCGACGCCCAACGCATCGGGCGACAGCGTATCGAGCTGCTTCTTCTTGGCCTTCATGATGTTGGGCAGCGTGACGTAGCGCGGCTCGTTCAGGCGCAGGTCGGTCGTGACCACGGCCGGCAGCGTCAGCACCACGGTCTCGAGCCCGCCGTCGACTTCGCGGGTTACCGTGGCCTTGCCGTCGGCGATCTCGACCTTGCTGGCGAAGGTTGCCTGGGGCCAGTCCAGCAGGGCGGCCAGCATCTGGCCGGTCTGGTTGGCGTCGTCGTCGATGGCCTGCTTGCCGAGGATGACGAGCTGGGGCTGCTCCTTTTCGACCACGCCCTTGAGCAGCTTGGCCACGGCCAGCGGCTGCAGCTCGACGTCGGTCTGGACCAGGATGCCGCGGTCGGCGCCGATGGCCATCGCGGTACGCAGCGTTTCCTGGCATTGCGCCACCCCGCAAGACACCGCGACCACTTCGGTCGCCACGCCCTTCTCCTTGAGCCGGGTCGCCTCCTCGACGGCGATTTCGTCGAATGGGTTCATGGACATCTTCACGTTGGCGATGTCCACCCCGGATTGGTCGGATTTCACGCGCACCTTGACGTTGTAGTCAACCACGCGCTTGACCGGTACCAGCACCTTCATCAAGCAACCTCCAGATGGAAACGATCCGGGTTGCGCCCGGACGAAATAGGGAAACTCTTCAAGCCAAAGGCAAATCCGGTCGATTCTACAACTTCGCCAAGGCCCGCACGTGCGCGACCACGCTGCGTCCCAGGGCCGAAAGGTTGTAGCCGCCTTCGAGCGTGCTGACCACGCGGCCGCCCGCATGGCGCTCGGCCACCTCGACGATGCGCTCGGTCAGCCATCGGTAATCCGACTCATCGAGCCCGAGCTGCGCCATGTCGTCCTCGCGGTGCGCGTCGAAACCGGCCGAAACCAACACCAGCTCGGGTCGGAAGGCCTCCAGCCTCGGCAGCCAGTGCTTTTCGGCGAGATCGCGCACCGCCTTGCCCGCCGTATAGGCGGGCACGGGCACGTTGACCATGTTGGCGGCCTGCCCTTCGGCCCCGCAGTGCGGATAAAAAGGGTGCTGGAAAAAACCGCACATCAACACCTGCGCATCACCCGCGAAAGCCTGTTCGGTGCCGTTGCCGTGATGCACGTCAAAGTCGACGATGGCCACGCGCTGCAAGCCATGCGCGTCGATGGCGTGGCGCGCCGCGATGGCCACGTTGTTGAAGAAGCAGAACCCCATCGCTCGGTCGGCCAGGGCATGGTGGCCGGGCGGGCGCACCGCGCAAAATGCCGTGGCGGCGTCGCCGGCCAGGACCGCATCCACCGCCGCCACCGCGGCGCCGGCTGCGCGCAGCGCCGCCTCGAGCGTGTGCGCGTTCATGTAGGTGTCCGGATCCAGGGGTTCGTATCCGGATCGCGGCGCGCGGCGGCGCAATGCTTCGACGTAGGCCGGATCGTGCACGCGGCAGACCTGCTCCAGCGTCGCCGCCGGCGCGTCGCGCTCGCTCACGCACTGCATGACCCCGCTGGCCAGCATCTGGTCGGCGATCGCATCCAGCCGCTGCGGGCACTCGGGGTGCCATGGGCCCATTTCATGCAGCCGGCAGGCTGGGTGGGTAAGATAGAGTGTCTCCATAAGGGCGATTATGGTTATCCGTTGGCGAATACTGCAAACCGGCGCGCTGCTCGTCGTCATTTTGGCCGGTTGCGGCACCCCCCCGGCCCGCGACGAGACGCCTGCCTCCTCTGCGGCGCCCACCTCGCCCGTCGCTTCCAGCGCCCCGCCCGAGCAGGCGGCCGCTGCAGGCAGCGGCCCGGCACCCATCGTTTCCGTGCCTTTGCTGGCGCAGCCGCCGGCCTCCGATGCCGCCGCAGCGGCACCCAAGGCCACGAACGACCTCACCGGCTCGGTCATGGCAGGCAAACCCGCCGCACGCCCGGCCACCTCCGCCGCGCCGCGGTCGGCGGCATCCGGCAAACCCGGCGCCGGGCCGGCGGGTACGGCCAGCGTGCCGCCCGGCATGACGCCCGGCAAGCCCGTCGCGGCCCCGGCCATGCTACGTGCCTATGCCGACGACGTGGCCGCGCGCCGGGGCCTGGATGCGGATCGCGTGCTGGGCCTGCTGCAGCAGGCCCGCTATAGCCCGCAGGTTGCCAAGCTGATCGCGCCGGCCGCGGGCGGTGGGAAAATCCGGCGCAGTTGGACGACCTATCGCCAACGCTTCCTGGATGCGGTACGGCTGCGCGAGGGCCGCGCCTTCATGGCCAGCCACGCACGCGAACTGGCCGAGGCCGAACGGCGCTACGGCGTGCCGGCCGAGATCATCGCCGCCATCATCGGCGTGGAAACCTTGTACGGACGCAACACCGGGAACTTCCGCGTCCTAGATGCGCTGGCTACGCTCGCCTTCCACTACCCCGATCCCACGCGCGCCGACCGGATGCAGTTGTTCAACGACCAGCTGGCTGACTTCCTGGAGCTATGCGTCAGGAACGGACTGGACGGGCGCCGTGCACGGGGTTCGTATGCCGGCGCGATGGGCATGCCGCAGTTCATGCCCGGCAGCATCCTGCGCCATGCCGTCGACGGCGACGGAGACGGACGCATCGACTTGGCCGCCAGCGTGCCGGATTCAGTCATGTCGGTGGCCAACTTCCTGGTCGCGCACGGCTGGCAGCGCGGCCTGCCGGTGTTCGCGCCGGTGACGCTTCCGCCGGATCCCTCGGGCCTGGTCAAAGGCGGGCTGACCCCGCAGTTGACCTGGCAAGACCTGCAGGCGGCGGGCGCGCGCAGCGACGCAGCCTCGGCTGCCTGGCAGCAGGCCATGCTGGGCGTCATCGACCTGCCGGATGAATCAGCCGGACGCGTCGAATACCGCACCGCCACGCCGAATTTCTTTGCGCTGACGCACTACAACCGCAGCTACTTCTATGCAACGGCAGTGGCGGACCTGGCGGCCGCGCTTGCGCCACACCGCCAGGCGGTGCCAGGTGTCGCAGCGAAATAGCGCCGCCGTTGCACCACGGCCCCGGCGGCTGGCGGCACCCACGCATGGACACACGCGACCGGGATTGTCGCTGCCCGGACTACCGGCCAATTGGCCAGCCCGATATCGACGCCCTCATGTCTGTCGCCTATCGAGCGACTTCCCGGGCGACGCCGACGGCCTGCTCGTCGGAGCCAAAGCCCACGTCCAGCACGCCTGTGCTGATGGGCCCTTGGATCTGCGGCGCGGCGACCAGCGTGTCGTCCAGCGTCAACGCCAGCAACTTGCCGGGGAACTGCCTGGAAATCGCGGCGAGCTTTTGGGCGCCTTCCTGCGAGAAGACGAAGCGCACGTAAGGGTGCCCCGACGACGTGCGGCGCGGTTGCACGCCGGTTAGATCCGCACGCGTAAGCACCGGCTGCGACGCCATCCAGAGCGAGCCGTCGCGCAGCTTCACTTCGTGCAGCCCCGCTGCCGGTTGCAGCTGGGCCAGGCGGAACTCCACCCTGGCATGCTGGGCCTGGACAGGCTGCTGCACGCCCTGGGCTTGTTGCGGCACCTGCGCCCGCTGTTGCGCCTGGGCGGCTTGCTGCGGCGCTTGTCCCGCGACGATCTGGGGCGGCATGGCCGCGGCCGCCGGCGCGGGATCGAATCCCACGGCAGCATCGGCTCGGTTGGCCGGCGCGTGCTGGCATCCGACGAGCGCCGCCGCGCAAACGGCCAAGGCAAGGATGTGAACGCGCTTCATGGTTTCCTCACTTGACGAAGTCGGCGCAGCTTTCTGGCTTCCACAAGAAGCTGCGCGCCAATTTGTCGGTATCGAAAAGAATCTTGTACTGGCAGACGGCCTCGCCGCCCGGTGCCGCGAACCGGAACACATAGTCCCATTCGCGCACGCCGAAGCCTTCCGAGAAGTGTGGCAGGCCCAGCAGGTCGTAGATCTGGTCCTTGGTCATGCCCGGCCGGAGCATCGCCAGGTGTTCTTTCGACGGATAGATGCCGCTGCTGTAAGCCTTGTCGGCATCGGGCCAGACGGCCTGTTCAGTCGTACCCTGGCTGCTGACTTGGCTCAAGTTGCCGCACGCCCCCAGCATCAGCAGGACGGCCAACGCACCTGCGCGCGCGGCGCAGCGCTTGATTCGATCTTTCATCGTCACCTCGTTGCGAGGCCCGCTCGGCCGGCCGGCAGCGGCCGGCCTTGCAGGCGTCATCCGATCTACCACTGAAAGCCCACGCCCACGGTGGCGCCGTAATCCCCGCGGGAAGAACCGCTGACCGAGCCCTTGAGCAGCCACCGGCCGTTGTCAGACACGGTCGACAGGCCCATGGCGTAGCCGCTTTCGCCGCGCCAGGTGGACCCGGCCACGCTGAACATGCTCTTGCCAGGCAGGTAGGCCTGCGGCAACCCCGCCGTCGCCAATGCAGCAGCGATGCCGGCGCTGGCGCGGTGATCGTTGCGGTGGATCTGGTCTTCCATGCGGTTCAGGCGGTTGTTGACATTACCGGCCACGCGGTTCAACTGACCCAGGTTGACGGCATCGCTGTCGTTCTTGCCGTCGGCCAGGTTGGTGATCCGCTTGCCGTTCATGTCTATGCCCTGGTCGTTGATGGTCGGACCGTTCTCGATCGCGATCTCCTTGGCCGACACCTTGGTCGCAGTCACGCTCTCGACCTTGATGTCCTTGGCCATCGCCACGGTGATGTTGGTACCACTGCGGGTGATCTCGACGTTGCTGCCGTTGATGAATTGCACCGTGTCGCCGGGGCCGACCTTGCTCGCGGCGTCGCCGTTGACCTGGACGTTCCAGCCTTTGTTGGCGATTTCGCTCACGTTGTCGATGTCGTTCTGCACCCCATTGAGCGCGTCGTTGACATTGGTGTAGGTGTTGCCGCCGACATTGAGTTCGGTCACCAATTTGCCGTCGACGAACTTGGAGTTGCCACCCATGCCTTGGGCGATGCTCTCGCCCATCTCATGGATTTGGCTGCCGTTGACCGCATCGGTGCTGGTGGCCGAAATTTCCCCGCGGGCGAGATTGGTGATCTTCGTCCCGCCCGTCTTGCCGCCGTCGGTGGAAACATCCCCCTCGAGCGTGATCTGGTTCTTGGGATCGCCGCTGTTACCGTCATACTTCACGGCACGGTCGCCCAAGTCAGAGATCGTTTGCTCGACCGCCTTCAACTGGCTGACGTTGACGGCGTCCGTGTCAGCCACCCCGGCGGCGACGTTGGTGATGCGGAAGCCACCCGCGTTGATGCCGGTCAGCGACGAAATCACCACCGTCCCGGCCTGCAGGCCCGTGTTGCTGAGCACGACGTTGCCTGCCGGGCCACCCGAGATGGTCACCCCGTTGGTGTCGAGCACTGTATTGCCCGTCGTCACGGAATCGACCTCGATGTCCTTGGCCAGGTTGAACGCCACGTCGTTGCCGGTCTTCGTGATGTCGATGTTGCCGTCGTCGTTGGACAGGTCCACCGTTGCGCCGGGTGCCACGTCGCTCGAGTCGGCCCCATTGGCCGTCAGCTTCCAGCCTTGGCCGACGGTCAGCTGGACCTCCTTCAACTGGGCCAGGTTGACCGCATCGGTATCGGCCGTGCCGGCAGCGACGTTGGTGATCCGGTTGCCGCCCATGTTGACCACGGTGCCGGGATTGACCGTGAGCTGGTTGCCGATGACCGCACCACCAGCCAGGATGCTCGTACCTGTCACGTCAAGATTGCCGCCGACCGACAGGTTGTTGTTGATGCTCACGCTGTCGGCCAGGTTGAACGTCACGTTGTTGCCGGACTTGGCGATCTTGATGTTGCCATCGGTATTGGCCAGGTCCACCGTGTCGCCGGGCGCGACGTTGCTGGCGTTCGCACCGTTGGCCGACAGGTTCCAGCCCTGGGAGGCGACCTGCTCGACCTGCTTCAACTGGCCAAGGTTGACCGCGTCGGTATCGGCCGTGCCCGCCGCCACGTTCGAGATCTTCAGGCTCTTCATGTCCACGCCCGCGGCACTGATCACCGGGCCGCCGTTGTTGATCATCAGGCTGTCGACGGCCAGGTTGTTGGCCAGCAGGATCTCGAGCTCGCCCGCGCCGTTGACGGCCGTGCGGATGTTGCTGCTGGAGGCCGCCGCCGCCGCGTCGAGCGAACCGCGGATCACCTGGGTTTCGCCTAGCTTGCGCGCGACACTGCCCGTATCGCCCTGGAACGTGATCGGGCGGTTGGCCACCTCATAGAGCTGTGCGCCGTTGACCGCATCCGTGCTGGTGCTCGTGACGCTGCCCGCGGCCACGCCGGTGACCTTGTATCCGCCCATGTCGGCGCCCTTGAAGCGGGGCGTCTCGGCGAACTGGATCTCGATCTTGCCGTTCTCGTAGACGACGTCGCCGTTGGCGTCGACCGTGTACGTCCCCGGCGTGACCACCGTCTTGACGTTCTGCGAGGAGGTCGCCACGTCGGTGGCGCCGCCCACGATCTGCACGGTCGAACCCATGGTCTGGGTGGTGCTGCCGCTGTTGCCGGCATAGGTCCAGCCGGTATTGCGCACGGCGCGCAGCTGCGCCACGTTGACCGCGTCGGTGTCGTCCATGCCGCCCGCGACGTTGGTGATGCGCCGCAGGATGGGCTGACCACCGGCGCCACCGCTGCTGCCCACCGACACGACGCCCGCTGCGGCATCGTCGTTCTCGATGTTGGAGTAGCGGGCCACCGAGGTGCCGTAGCTGGCCTCCGTACTGGAATCTGCGCCGATCGCCACCGAATTCTTGGCCGTCGCCGACGCATTGGTGCCGATGGCTATAGTGTTGACGTTGTCGGCCTCCTTGTCGGGGTCCGGCGACCACACGCCCGAGACTGCACCCTTGCCCAGTGCGATGCCGTTGACCGCATAGGCAGCCGCGCCGCTGCCGCTGGCGATGGAATCGGCGCCAGTAGCCAAAGCGCCGGTGCCGCTGGCCTGCGCATTGCCACCGGAGGCGTGCGCGCTCGTGCCGATGGCCACGGCGTTCACGCCGTAGGCGACCGACCGGTCGCCTACGGCGGTGGCGCTGGAGCTGCGTGCAGCGGCCGTATGGCCGATGGCCACGCCCCGCGTGGCCGAAGCGACGGCATGCTTGCCCATGGCAATCCCAGCATCGGCCGTGACGTCGGCTTCGGTGCCGATGACAATGGCGTCATCGACCGTGCCAGCTTCCTGCGAATCCGCTTCGGCGCGCGTGCCAATGACGATGGAGTTCACGCCGCGGCTCTTGGCATGATCGCCGATGGCCACCGTGCTCGTGTCATACGCGATGGCACCGTAGCCCAGCACGGTGGAATTGTCGCCGCGCGCCTGCACGTTCGAACCGAGCGCCGTGGCATTGTTGCCCACGCTCACGGCGGCATGGCCTACGGCGATGCTGACGTCGCCCGAGGCCGCAGCCGACGGGCCGATGGCGATGGACTCCTGGCCGGTGGCGCCGGCGTTGTCGTAATTCGCCGCGGCATCCGACTTGATGCTGTAGTAATGGGCCATGTTCTGCTCGATGGCCTGGTTGAGCTGGCCGAGGTTGACGGCATCGCCCGCGTCCTCGGCGTCGGCCAGGTTCCGGATACGGACGCTCTCGGTGCCGTCCGGGCCACCCTTGAGGGTAACGACGCGCTTTTCGGTGCCGAGGTCGTACAGCACCGCGTTGATGGTGTCGTCGATCACGCCCGGCCCGCCCGGCCCCAAGGCCGTCAGCGCCTCGGCCACCGTACTGTAGGTGGTGCTGCCCACCTTGAACCCAACGACTTTGCCGTCGACGATCGTGCCTTGGCCCAGGATATCGGCCAGGTTTTGCTGCGCAGCGGCCAGCTGGCGGACGTTGACCGCGTCGGTCAATGCCGACCCGTCGGCCACATTGGTGATCCGGCGCGTGGCCGCCGAACCGCCGCCCCCGCCGACCGACACCACCGAAATGGGGTTGCCCGCCGCGTTGGAGCCGGTCAGGAAACCGACGCCGGTCGACGCCACCGCCTGGGAGTTGCTGCCCAACGCGACGCTATCGCCCGTGGCCCGCGCATTGGCGCCAAGCGCGACGCCATTGTCGTCGGTGGCGCGGGCGTTAAAGCCCATGACCGTGGCATACCGTCCGATGGCCTGCGCCTGTTCGCCAACGGCCACCGAGCCAGTGGCCGCCGTGGTCAGCCCACCGATGGCCACCGCGTGCTCGACCTCCGTGGACGCGTCGCGCGCGTTGGCGCGGTAACCGATGGAAATGTTGTGGTCGCCGTCCAGCCGCTCACCCGCATGGCTGCCGACGGACACCGTATTATCGCCAACGATGCCACTGCCCGCTTGATAGCCGATGGCCGTGGTCTGGTTGCCGACAACGTTTTGCCCGGCGCGCGTACCGATCGCGATGTGCGAGGTTTTGTCAAAGCCCGGGTTGACCGGATCGTCGCCCGTGCCCACGCCCGCGTCGGTACCGATGGCGATGCTGTTGGTCGTGGCCGTCCGGGACCCGGTGCCCAGGGATATACCATTGTCGCCGCCGGCGCGCGCGCCGGTACCCACTGCCACGGACGAGATACCGCCGGCCTGGGCGTTCCTTCCGGCGGCCAGCGCATCGCGGGCGCTGGCCGACGCCGACTGGCCGATGGCAGTTGCCCTGGCCGCGCTGGCCGACGCATTGACGCCCAGCGCCATCGCATCGTCACTCTCATTGCCGGTCACGCGCGAACCGGTACCCACCGCGATCGCATTGCTGACGTATTCCGGTTCCACCAATGCACCGTCGCCGATGGCGATGCTGCCGGCGCCGTTGCTTTGCGCGTTGCGGCCGATTGCCACCGCGGCCACGCCCGCGCGCGACGGGTCCACGCCGTCCTTGCCCGCCTGCGCCCCTTGGCCGATGGCAATGGCTGCCTCGGCGTTCTCAGCCACGGTCGCGCCCTCGCCTTGCGCGATCGCGCCATTGGCGCCGACACCGACCACCGCGCCCTTGCCGGCGGCCAGGCTGGCGTCAGCGTTGGCCACCGATTCCGGGCCGATGGCCACCGAATCCTCGCCTATGGCCTGGGAATCGGCCAGCGTCGAATTGGCGTGGAAATACTTCACCCCCGCGCCGTCGACGTATAGGTCCTGTTGCAGCTGGTAGAGCTGCCCGCCGGTGACGGCATCCTTGCTGCCGGCGGCGATCGTCCCGTCGGCCACGTTGGTGATCTTCTGGCCGGCCATGTCCAGCCCGCCGGACAACGTCGTTTGCCCGGACACCGACAGCGGCCCGTTGACATTCGTCGCGCCGGTGACCGTCACGGTGCCATTGAGTTGGGTCGGGCCGGTCACGGTCACGCCGTTGTTGAGGTTGGTGGCGCCGGTCACCGTCAGCGGGCCACCCAGATTGGATGCGCCCGCGACGTTCAACGTGCCGCCCACGTTGGTGTTCCCGGTGCTGGCAAGCGTGGCCGCGCTGATGTCGTCGGCGGTCTTGACCGTGATCGTCGTCCCGCTGCGGGTGACTTCGATGTTTTGGCCGCCTTCGATCGTGACCGTATCGCCCGGCTGGACATTTGCGCCGGCACCGGCCTCGCCGCCCGCCTTGATATTCCAGCCTTTGTTTGCCTGGACCAGCGCCTCGTCGGCGGTATTTTGCGCGGCATCAACCCCGGTTTGCAGGGTCGAAACCGCGTTATTTAAATCCTGCTGCACCGCATGCAGCTGCGATCCATTAACCGCGTCGGTGCTATCGGCAGAAACCGTGCCATTATCCAGGCCGGTTATTTTCCCGCCTTCGGAAAACCGGATTTCACCGGCTCCGTTCGAAAATACGATTTCATTGCCGTCCGTTTGGACCGGTACGGTGCCCGTCAAGGCAACATCTGCGAGCGCCGGAACGCTGGCGGCCATGAGGGCTGCCGCGGCGGCTTTGCACAGTCCCACGGCACGCCTGCGGGCCGCATCTATGGCGGGGCCGCAAGAGACCACCTGCGCCTTAGAACGCTTTCCTCGTGCCTTGGCAATTTCGGACACGGCAACGTAAGTGCGCGTCCGTTCATTCCAGACCGATTTGTAAACTCGATTCACTTTGTTTACCTATTGCCAGAATCAGTTGGCGTCCCACGCCTGGACGCTTACAAATGCGTTTCCTTGCGAGTTACCCGAAGTAACTCTCCGAGACCGGAAATATGGCGCAAATGGATTGGCAATGGGTGCGTAAACTGTTGTTTTTTAATAATCTTTGACGAATGAATTGGAAAGAATCGTAAACTGGTGCCGGTAATGAAAAATACCTTCAAATCGTGACGCACTATGTCGGGCGAAATGTTGCGCGGTTGACGCATCTGCTGGGCAAACCGGCTACAAGCGGTGCGCATCGGCTTTTTGGCCACCAACCATCCGGGGCACGACAGCGACTGCGCAAACCGGCATGCTTTCGGCTGACGCGCCCGCGACGCCCGGCCAGATCGATCGCACCACGTGGATCGCCTCGCCCCCCGCGCCTCGCGGGCGTGCCCGGGATGACGGAGACCGCATGTTCCTTGCCGTGCCAAGCCCTCTGCCGCTGCAAGCCTGCCGCGCCGCTATCCTTGCGCTGTTGGCCATCCTCGCGGCCTGCAACGGCCGGCCACCTTCAGACGATCCCCGCAGCACCATGCACGGCATCGCGGCCGTGCATGGACCCGGCCACATTCGGTGGGTCTTTTTCAGCAGTGCCGGTTATCCGCCGCGCCGCCCGGCGGCAGGCGACGATTGGACACATGACGTCTTCGTGGTCCCCTGGGACGCCGCCACCGGCAAGCTCGGCAGCGCGCGGCCCTTCATACAGCGTCCGCAAGCCCAGGAACCGGTGGCAGCAGCGCAACTGCCCGGCGGCCGCATCTTGCTGACCATGGAAGATGGCTGGAACACCCCGAACACAGTGACCCAGCGCTATGGCATTTACCGTATAGACCTCGGGCCCGTGCACCCCTACCCCGCCGAAGTCGAAGCAGGCGGCCATTCGGGCGACGTAGCGGCGGTGGCCGACCGCTTCGTGATCGCCTATTCCGAAGGATGGATAGCGGGCGGCGGCGTGGCGCAGTTGGGAAGCGGCAACGGCATCTACGCCCGCGTCTATGGCGCAGGCGGCAGCTTGCAGCACCGCATCGACCTGGCACCGCGCCAACGCGCCTGGTGGCCAAGGATTGCCGGCGGCGAAGACCAGGCGCTCGTGCTCTGGCAGGCGCTGGCCGCCGACGCCAGCCATGCCCGCTTGGAGTCCGCCGTACTGGACCCGGTCTCCGGCCGCAGCCGCCCGCCGATGCAACTGCTCGGGCGCGTGCAGTATTACGTGTACGCGGCCGCCTGGCTGCCGACCGTGCGACGCTTCCTGGTCGTGGCCACGGGTGACGATGGGCACGGCCGGGCCCTGCTCGTCGATCTGTCGGGTCAGGTCGTGGCACAGCTATCCTGCATGCCGGCCACCGTGCGCGAGGCTGGGATTGCGGTCGCGCCCGGCACGCCTGCCGGACGAGCGACCGCCTACACGCCTGCCGAGGACGGGCGCATGCTGCAGCTGCGCGCCAGCGAATCGCACTTGGCGCTTGCCGGCGTGCTGCACGACATCGACGGCAGAACGGTCTCTTGGGGAACCACAGGCGGCATCGGCCTATGGCAGGCCACGGGCGTGCTGCATTGGCTCTCCCTGTCGCCCGCCGGCATCGTCCAGGCGCGCTACCGCCCAGGCGATGCGGCCGCGCCGGATGCACGAGACCGCTGCGCGCAATGACGGCCGGCGGCAACCTGGACCGAGCCGTTTCGTGCCGCCGGCCACATCCACGGGCGGCGACGCGAGGTCAGTTGAACACGCCCGTCGACAGGTAGCGGTCGCCGCGGTCGCAGACGATGAATACGATCGTCGCGTCGTTGACACGCTGCGCCACCCGCAGCGCGGCGATCAGCGCGCCCGCAGACGAAATCCCGCCGAAAATGCCCTCTTCTGCGGCCAGCCGCCTGGCCATCGCCTCGGCTTCGCGCTGGTCGATGGATTCGAACGCATCCACGCGCGAGGGATCGTAAATACGCGGCAGGTAGGCTTGCGGCCACTTGCGTATGCCCGGGATTTGCGAGCCTTCGGCCGGCTGAGCGCCGATGACCTGGATGCCCGGGTTGCGCGACTTCAGGTACTGGGACACGCCCATGATGGTGCCGGTGGTGCCCATGGCGCTGACGAAATGGGTCACCCGCCCGCCGGTTTGTTCCCAGATTTCCGGCCCGGTGCCTTCGACGTGGGCAAGCGGGTTGTCCGGGTTGGCGAACTGGTCGAGCACCTTGCCCTTGCCCTCGGCCTGCATGCGCATGGCCAGGTCGCGGGCATATTCCATGCCACCCTGGTCGGCCGGCGTCAGGATCAGCTCCGCACCATAGGCGGTCATCGCGGCGCGCCGCTCCAGCGACAGGTTGTCCGGCATGATTAGGATCATGCGATAGCCGCGCATGGCAGCCGCCATGGCCAACGCGATGCCGGTGTTGCCGCTGGTCGCCTCGATCAGCGTGTCGCCGGGCCGGATCTCGCCGCGGGCTTCCGCGCGCTTGATCATGGATAGTGCCGGCCGGTCCTTCACGGAGCCGGCCGGATTGTTGCCTTCCAGCTTGGCCAGGATGACGTTGCCGCGCGGTTCGCCCGCATCGCCCGGAATGCGCTGCAGGCGCACCAGGGGTGTATTGCCGACGGTGTCTTCGATGGTAGGGTAGGTAGTAGCCATGGCGCGATCATAACGTTTGCGCGGCCGCGCCCAGGCCCATATACCCCTCGAGCCGTGCGGGAATAGCCGGGGCGCTCCGGCGGCCACCAGCGATGGCCGCTTCGGCGGTCGCCGTCCGGTGGCCGCGCAAAAGGCTTCGCCCGCCGCAGCAGGCTTGCCGCCCCCGGTGTCACCGGCCCGGCTTGCCCGGCGACGGCTGGGACGGCTGCGGCTTGGCCGGCGCCGGCTTGGCATCCTGTCCGCCCACGGTCAGCCCGGCCGCCTGCAGCTGTTGCAGCCGCTTCGGTCCGATGCCCCGGACGCGGTCGGACAAGTCCTCCAGCGATTCGAAGCGGCCGGCACGCGTGCGCTCTTGCACGATGATCTGCGCGGTTTTGGGACCGATTCCGCGCAAGGCCTGCAGTTGCTCGGCCGTGGCCGTGTTCAGGTCGACCGCGCCCGCGTCCGCGCACGATAAGCCCAGGCCGGCGGCCAACGCCATCACGCCGACCGAGCGCGCCAGCCCGCGGCGCGGGCGGCTGGATCGCTCGCAGCGCACCGGACGGCAGGGACGGGCCGCCGCGCGAAAGTGCACGGTGGCATCGCCGCGCGGGGCGGCCACGCAAGAATGCAGAAATGGATTCATGATCGGGCTCCTGTAAAGGCGGCGCCCCAGTGCGCCGCCGCGCCCATCATGGAGCCGGCAGGCGCCGCGCACGAGACCGCGCGCGGCGGTTTGGCCATGCGTAGAAACCGCGGCGATCAGCCGCCTTGCTTGGCCAGCCAGTCGCGCACGTACTTCGCCACGCCAGTCTGTACATCCTGCATCGGCGCAGTGAATCCGGCTTCGCGCAGTTGCGTGTCGTCGGCGCGCGTGTAGCTTTGGTAGCGGCCTTTGAGATCGTCCGGGAAGTCGATGTAGCGCACCAGCCCCTGCTCGGCCAGCTCCTGCAGCGACAGGGGCGGCTTGCCCTCCGCCTCGCGCAAGGTGTTGACCACGGTCATCGCCACGTCGTTGAACGGCTGTGCCCGCCCGGTGCCGCAGTTGAAAATGCCCGAGCGCTCGGGGTGGTCCAGGAAATGCAGGTTGACTGCGACGACATCCTCGACCGAGATGAAGTCGCGGCTTTGCTCGCCCGCGCCGTAGCCGTCCCAGCCGCCGAACAGGCGCACGTGGCCCTCGTTGCGGAACTGGTTCATGTTGTGAAAGGCCACCGAGGCCATGCGACCTTTGTGCTGCTCGTTCGGGCCATAGACGTTGAAGTAGCGCAGGCCCACCGTGGGGGCCTTCAGGCGCCCGGCCATACGCCGGCGCACCACCTGGTCGAACAACAGCTTGGAATAGCCGTACACGTTCAACGGCCGCTCGTTGGCCGGATCCTCCGCATATACCGGCCCGGCGCCGTAGACCGCCGCCGACGAAGCGTAGATGAACGGGATACGGTGGGCCTGGCAGTATTCGAACAGCTCCAGCGTCACGCGGTAGTTGTTGTCCATCATGTAGCGGCCGTTGCGCTCGGTGGTGTCCGAGCACGCCCCCTGGTGCAGGATGGCCTCGACGCGGCGCAGCCGCCCGTCGGCGACCATGCGACGGAAGTCATCCTTGTCCAGGTAGTCGGCGATGCGGCAATCGACCAGGTTGACGAACTTGTCTCCCTGGGTCAAGTCATCGACCGCGATGATGTCGGTAATGCCGCGGCCGTTCAGGCCACGCACCAGATTGCTGCCGATGAAGCCGGCTGCTCCGGTCACGACGATCATGGCATTTGCTCCCTTGCGCTGCGGCCTGCCGGCAGCGCATGAAAATAAGGTAACCGGATCGTAGGCGCCGACAGGCCGGCCGAGCCGGCGCGGCGCCGATCCGCGAAAACGGGTTGGAAACGCTGGATCACGACAATTCCCCCGCCGTCACCACGGAAGTGCCCAGCTTGCCCACGACCACGCCACCCGCCCGGTTGGCCCAGCGCATGGCCTGGTGCCAATCCAGCCCCGCCGCGCGCGTGACCGCAAGCGTGGCCAACACCGTATCGCCCGCGCCGGACACGTCGAAGACTTCGTGGGCCTGCGCATCGACGTGGTCGCGCCCGGCGTCGGTGAAAAGCGTCATCCCCTGCTCCGAGCGCGTGACCAGCAAGGCCTCCAGGCCCAGGTCCATGCGCAACCGCTGTGCCCTTTCGGCCAACTGCGCCTCGTCGCGCCAGCGTCCCACCGCCTGCTGCATCTCTGCACGGTTGGGCGTGACCAGCGTCGCGCCACGGTAGCGGCCGTAGTCGTCTCCCTTCGGATCGACCAACACGGGCACCCCCACCGCGCGTGCGCGTTCGATGAGGGCCTGCACGCGCTTGAGCGCCCCCTTGGCGTAGTCGGAAAGCACCAGGACATCGTGGCTGGCCAGCAGCCGCTCGGACAGCACGTCCAGCGCGTCCAGGGCAGTCTCGCCCGGCGATTCTTCGAAGTCCACGCGCAGCAGCTGCTGCTGCCGGCCCAGCACGCGCATCTTCAGCGTCGTGGGCTGGCTGGCGTCGACCGCAAGCTCGGCCTTGACGCCGGCTTCGCGCGCCAGTGCCGCGATGTTGCGGCCCGGCTCATCGTCACCGACGATGCCGACCAGCGTGGCCTGGCCGCCCAGGGCGGCAATGTTGCGCGCCACGTTGGCCGCGCCGCCGAGGCGATCTTCGCAACGCGCCACCTTGACCACGGGCACGGGCGCTTCGGGCGATATGCGCTCGACCTCGCCGAACCAATAACGGTCGAGCATCACGTCGCCCGCGACCAGCACGCGCGCGCGTCGCACGGCTTCGGCGGGAAAGCGGGTCATCGCGGCTTCCGGGTGGCCGGATCGGCCGCCGGGCAATTCCGATCCATCGATGTGTCCTTTTTGCTGGTGCGTCCGGATCACGACAATTCCTCGAGCCGGCGCGGGGAATAGGTTTCCCAGGCATTGCAGCCCGGGCATTGCCAGTAGAAGCGGCGCGCCTGGAATCCGCACGAGCGGCACGCGTAGCGATCCAGCCGCTGGGTGTGCTTGTGGATGAGGCTGCGCAGCAAGGCGAGGTCCGCGCCAGGCACCGGGCTGTCTGCTGGTCGCTGGCCGTCTGGCGCGCTGGCCAGCTCGGCCTCCAGCAGCCGATCCAGGCCGAGCAGTGACGGATGCGTGCGCAGCGCGTTGCGCGCAAACGCCCAGGCCGGATCCACGCCATGTTGCGCGCGCAGCTCCCGGAACACGATGTTGAAAAGATCCAGGGAAGGATGCTTGGCGTAATGGGCCTGCAACAGTGCCAGCGCCTCGGCCTGTTGGCCGGCGGCGCGGTAATTCTCGAACAATGCTTGCGCGGCCAAGCCCGCGTACTCAGGCTGGCCTGCGAGGATGGATTCCAGGTGCAGCCGCTCGCGCTTGGCATCGCCTTCGAGCGCCGCCAGCCGCGCACGAAGCAGCGCGATGCGCACGGTGGATGCCTCGCTGATCTGGCCGGCGCCGGCCGATTTCACTGCATTGTCGGCCGCATCCAGCGCGGCCTGCGCCCGCTCCAGCGCCGGCGGAGAGGCCGACAGCGCCGATTGGGCCTGCTCGCAGTGATAGTGCACCAGCTGTGGCACGGGCTCGTCGACCAGCCCGCGCAATGCCTTGACCGCCTCGATCGCGCGCGGCCAATCGTGCTCGGATTCGTAAATGCGTATCAGCGCGCGCAATGCCGGCAGCGCGTAGCGCGTGTCCTTGAGCTGCTCGAACCCGCTTTCGGCGCGGTCGAGCATGCCCGCCTTCAGGTAATCCTGCGCCAGCTCGTGTAGGGCGTGCTCGCGCTCGCTGGCCGGCAGGTCGGCACGCGCCAACAGGCTCTGGTGTACGCGTATGGCGCGCTCCATCTCGCCGCGACGGCGGAACAGGCTGCCCAAGGCGAAGTGCAGCTCGGTGGTTTCCGGGTCGAGCTTGGCGACCTCGACGAAGGCGTCGATGGCGCGGTCGGGCTGCTCATTGAGCAGGAAGTTCAACCCGCGGAAATACGAATCGGGCAGGTTGCGCGTCTCCGACAGCATTTGCCGGATGTCCACCCGCGCCGCGATCCAGCCCAGCCCGAACAGCACGGGCACGAAAATCAGCCACCAGGGTTCGAAATCCACGCGGTCGTTTCCTGCAAAAGCCGCGCCTACAGCGGCGACATGGGAGCGATGGTCTCGGGCGCCACGGGCTGCTGGGGCGCGTTGCCCGCCAGCGCAGCGGCTTCGGCCTGCAGGCGCTCGTTCTCGCGACGCAGCCGGGCGGCTTCGCGGCGCCGGCGCAGCGAACCCGGAACCGTCAGCAACAGGCCGAACAAGGCCCCCAGCACGAACACGGCCAGCATCACAACGATCAGGGGCACGTCGCGCACGACGTAGTCGCCGAAGAAATTGACGGCCACCGGGCCGGTGTTTTTCAACGCGAACATCAGGACCGCGATGAAAACGACCAGGCGCAGGGCCCAGACAACGTAACGCATGGCAGCGCTCCGCAGGGTTTGGGATTGCAATTGTATTCCGGGCAGGGCCGCCAGGGCCTGCCACGATCCTTTGAAAAACGGGGCCTCGCCCCCGGTGGCCACGCAAAAGACCGGGGGCAGGCCGCCTTCCGCGAACGGAAGGACCACGCCTGCCCCCGGTGGCGGCCTAGTCAGGCCGCGGCCGCGCTATGGCACGCTGAGCGTGTCTTCTGACCGCTCGGGCGCGTCGTCGTCCGCCGCAGCGGCCCCATTGCCCGGCGCGCCAAGGTCCACGCGCTCGCGCAGCTCCTTGCCAGCCTTGAAATGGGGCACCTGCTTGCCCGGCACCAGCACCTGCTCCCCCGACTTGGGGTTGCGGCCGATGCGCGGCGCCCGCCGCGACAGCGAGAAGCTGCCAAAACCGCGGATCTCGATGCGCTGGCCGCCGGCCAGCGCCTGCGTCATCGCATCGAGCACGGTCTTGACCGCGAAATCGGTGTCGCGGGCGGCCAGCTGCGGATAGCGCGCAGCCAGGGCGGCGATCAGCTCCGACTTGGTCACATCGTCAGCCGTTTTCGCGCTGCTGGTCCAGCTTGGCCTTGAGCAGGGCGCCCAGGTTGGTGGTGCCCGACGAGGCGCTGGCTTCAGACATGCGCTGGATGGTTTCGGCCGCTTCGGCGTTGTCGCGCGCCTTGATCGACAACTGGATCGAACGCGACTTGCGGTCGATGTTGATGATCATGGCTTCGATGTTCTCGCCAGGCTTGAGCACCGTGGTGGCATCTTCGACGCGGCCGGCCGAGATTTCCGAGGCGCGCAGGTAGCCTTCGACGTCGACCGACAGCGTCACCACCGCGCCCTTGGGCTCGACCGACTTGATCGTGCCGGGCACGATGGCACCCTTGTCATGGGTGGCCACGTAGTTGTTGAAGGGATCGCCCTCAAGCTGCTTGATGCCCAGCGAGATGCGCTCCTTCTCGGTGTCGATGCCAAGCACGACCGCCTCGATTTCCTCGCCCTTCTTGAAGTTGCGCACAGCCTCTTCGCCAGGCTCGGTCCAGGACAGGTCCGACAGGTGCACCAGGCCGTCGATGCCACCGGGCAGGCCGACGAACACGCCGAAGTCGGTGATCGACTTGATGGCGCCGCGCACCTTGTCGCCACGTTTGAAGTTGGTCGAAAACTCTTCCCAGGGGTTGGGGCGGCACTGCTTCATGCCCAGCGAGATGCGGCGACGGTCCTCGTCGATTTCCAGGACCATGACTTCGACCTCTTCGCCCAGGGTGACCACCTTGCGCGGATCGACGTTCTTGTTGGTCCAGTCCATCTCGGAGACGTGCACCAGGCCTTCGATGCCTGCCTCGACCTCGACGAAGGCGCCGTAGTCGGTCAGGTTGGTGACCTTGCCGAACAGGCGGGTGCCTTGCGGGTAGCGGCGTGCCAGGCCGATCCAGGGGTCTTCGCCCAGTTGCTTGACGCCGAGCGAGACGCGGCTCTTTTCCTGGTCGAACTTGAGGACCTTGGCCTCGACTTCCTGGCCGACTTGCAGCACTTCGGACGGGTGACGCACGCGGCGCCAGGCCATGTCGGTGATGTGCAACAGGCCGTCGATGCCGCCCAGGTCCACGAAGGCGCCGTAGTCGGTGATGTTCTTGACCACGCCCTTGACGATCGCACCTTCGTGCAGGGTCTCGAGCAGCTTCTGACGCTCTTCGCCCATGCTGGCTTCCAGCACGGCGCGGCGCGACAGCACGACGTTGTTACGCTTGCGGTCGAGCTTGATGACCTTGAATTCGAGCGTCTTGCCCTCGTACGGAGTGGTGTCCTTGACCGGACGCAGGTCGACCAGCGAACCGGGCAGGAAGGCACGGATGCCGTTGGTCATGACGGTCAGGCCGCCCTTGACCTTGCCGGTGATGGTGCCGGTGACCAGTTCGCCGTTCTCGAGGGCTTTTTCCAGCTGCAGCCAGGCCGACAGGCGCTTGGCGCGGTCGCGCGACAGGATGGTGTCGCCGTAGCCGTTTTCCAGGGAGTCGATGGCCACCGACACGAAATCGCCGACGCTGACTTCGAGCTCGCCCTGGTCATTGAGGAACTCTTCGATGGGGATCAGCGCCTCGGACTTCAGGCCGGCGTTGACGACCACATAGTTGTGATCGACACGCACGACTTCGGCGGAGATGACCTCTCCGGCCTTCATGTCCTGGTTCTTGAGGCTTTCGGCAAACAGTTCGGCGAAGCTTTCGCCGCCTTGGACCGCGGGATTGGAGGTTGAAGACATGTAAATGGAACCCTATGGCCGGATCGGCCTTTTTACACACCCTGGGGCGGGGATGGCCGCCAGGGTGGAGTTGCTGAAAACCCAGGCATGGGGAGATAGCCTGGGGCCCGACTGCTGAAAAACATCACGGCATGGCCGGATGCGCAAGGGCGGTGCACGAAAAGTGGCGGCTTAGCCTGCCGCCGACCGCCGGCGCTCCTGCTCGTGCCAGAGGTCCAGGATGGCCTGCACCGTTTGCCCGACCGTCAACGACGAAGAATCGACGATCCGGGCATCGGGCGCCGGCGCCAAAGGCGCCACCTTGCGGTTGGCATCCCGGGCGTCCCTCTCGCGCATATCGCGCAAAAGGTCTTCTAGGTTAGCAGGAATTCCCTTTTCCATCAACTGCTTACACCGCCTCTCAGCCCGGGCGCGCACGTCGGCGACAAGAAAAATTTTCAGCGCCGCATCGGGAAAGACCACGGTACCCATGTCGCGCCCGTCGGCCACCAGCCCGGGCGGGCGCAGGAAGGCCCGCTGGCGCCCGAGCAGCGCTTGCCGGACTTCGGGCAGCGCAGCCAGGCGCGACGCAAAATTGCCCACCTCCTCGCGGCGGATGGCCTCGGTGACATCGCGTTCGTCCAGGTAAATGCAGCCCGGCGCAAAGCGTACCGGCAGGTCGCGCGCAATGCCGGCCAGCCTGGCCGCGTCGTCGGCCGCCACGCCCTGCTGCTGTGCGGCCAGCGCCGTCAGCCGGTACAGCGCGCCGCTGTCGAGCACATGCCAGCCCAACGCGTCGGCCACCCCGTGGGCGACCGTGCCCTTGCCCGAAGCGGTGGGACCGTCGATGGTGATGACTGCAGCGTGTTCGCGGATCATGCCTGTCCTCCCGCGCCGACCAGCCCGGCATAGACCTCGAAATAGCCGGGGAAAGTCTTGCTCACGCAACCCGGGTCCAGGATGCGCACCGGCGCCGGCCCGAAGGCGGCCAGCGAAAAGCACATGGCCATCCGGTGGTCGTCCCAGGTGCCGATATGCGCGCCGCGCCAGGCGCCGGGCGCCGGCGGCGTGACTTCGAGCCAGTCCGGCCCAGACCGGACCTGCGCGCCCAGCTTTTCCAGCTCGACCTGCATGGCGTGGATGCGGTCCGTTTCCTTGACGCGCCAGCTGCCGATGTTGCGCAACCGGCACGGGCCGTCGGCATAGAGCGCCAGCACCGCGGCGGTCATGGCCGCATCGGGAATCAGGTTGAAATCGGCGTCGAATGCGCGCAGCCTGGCGCCTTCGGCCACGCGCGGGCCGCTGGCCTCGATCCAGTCGGGCCCACGCCGCACCTGCGCCCCCATCGCTGCGAGCGTGTCGGCAAACGCCACGTCGCCCTGGATGCTATCGGCGCCGACGCCGGTCACCCGCACTGGCCCGCCGCCTATGGTCCCCAGCGCCAGGAAATACGATGCCGTCGAAGCGTCGCCTTCGACCTGGATGCAGCCGGGCGACCGATAGGCGCTGCCGGCCGGCACAACGAAGCGCCGCCAGTCCTCGTGCCGGACCGTCACGCCAAAGCGCGCCATCAGGTTCAGCGTAATACCGATATAGGGCTTGGAAATCAGCTCGCCGGCCACCTCGATGGCCAGGTCTTTGCCCGTTCCGGATACGGCCAGCGGCGCGGCCATCAGCAAGGCGGTCAGGAACTGGCTCGACACCGAGCCCTGCACCGTCACGCTCGCCGCGCCCGTCGGTTCGGGCTCGCCGATGGCAAGCGGCGGGTATCCCTCCTGGCCCAGGTAATCGATGCGCGCACCCAGGCTGCGCAAGGCGTCGACCAGGTCGCCTATGGGCCGCTCGTGCATGCGCGGCACGCCGGACAAGCGGTATTGTCCGCCCAGTACCGCCAAGGCGGCGGTCAGCGGACGAAACGCCGTGCCCGCATTGCCCAGGAAAAGGTCGGCTTGCCGCACGCCGAAGCCGCCGGCACCTTCGACGATCACGCGGCCCTGCCCCTGGTCATGCAACGCCACGCCAAGCTGGGCAAGCGCCGCGAGCATCACGCGTGTGTCGTCGGAGTCGAGCAGCCCTTCGACCTCGGTCCTCCCGCGGGCCAGCGCCGCCAGCAGCAGCACGCGGTTGGAAATGCTCTTGGAACCGGGCATCGGCACCGTACCCCGGGCCGAGCGCGCCTGCGGTAAATCCAGGTATGACGTCATGAACGGCCTCCGAGCCGCCAGCCTCGCCGCGCCCGGCAGGCCTGTTCCAGCAGGTCCTGCAGCGCCTGGCCATCGCCCTCGGCCAGCGCGCGCTCGGCCTGGTCGAGCGCCGTACGCAGACCTGCCAGCTCGGCCAACAAAGCTTTGCGGTTGGACAGGAAAATATCTCGCCACACCTCGGGCGAGCCGCCCGCGATGCGCGTGAAATCGCGAAACCCCGTGCCGGCCAGCTCCAGCCTGCGCGGCGCATCCGGCGCTGCGGCGACCTGGGCCATGTAGACGGCCGCCAGCCAATGCGGCAGGTGGCTGACCGAAGCGAACACGGCATCGTGGTCGGCTGCCGGCATCTCCCGCACCTGCGCGCCGCACGCGCGCCAGGCGTCGGCCACGCGCGCCACGCGTCCAGGGTCGTTTTCGGGCAAAGGGGTCAAGATGACGTTGCGGTCCCGGTAAAGCGCCGCGTCGGCTGCGTCAGGGCCCGCGGCATCGGATCCCGCGATGGGATGGCCCGGCACGAACTGCCCGATGCGATCGCCCAAGGCCGCGCGCGCGGCGCAGACCACCGACTCCTTGGTGCTGCCCGCATCGGTGACGACGGCGTCCGGCCGCAACCCCGGCGCCAATGCGGCCAGGATGCCGCCCAGGCTATCCACGGGTGCGGCCAACATCACGAAGTCGGCCTCGCGCGCAGCCTGCTCCAGGGTGACGGCCTCGTCGATGAGACCCAGCTGCGCGGCGCGTGCCAGGCTGGCGGGATGGCGGCCGACGCCCAACACCTTTTCGACGCATCCGGCCTGGCGCAACGCGGCGGCGAACGAGCCGCCTATCAGTCCGACCCCCACCACGGCAAGCACGCGCGCGGCGGGCTTGACGCCGCCGTTACTCATGCCGGCGACAGCACGGCCGACAGCGCTTCGATGAAGCGCCGGTTTTCCTCGGGCAGCCCGATGGTCACGCGCAGCCACTCGGGCAGGCCGTCGCTGGCCACCGGCCGTACGATCACGCCGCGCTTGAGCAGTTCCAGGTTGACCCGTTGCGCCTCGCCGACCCGGACGAGAAGGAAATTGCCGTAGCCCGGCACGTATTGCAGCCCGAGTTCGTCGAAAGCCTCTGCGAGCTGCTGCTTGCCGTCGCGGTTGAGCTCGTACGAACGCTGCAAGAACGCCTTGTCGTTCAGCGCCGCGATGGCCGCAACCTGGGCAAGCGTATTGACGTTGAATGGCTGGCGCACGCGGTTGAGCAGGTCGGTCAGCGCCGGCTGCGCGATGGCGTAGCCCACGCGCAGCCCCGCCAGCCCGTAGGCCTTGGAAAAGGTGCGCGAGACGATCAGGTTGGGGAAGCGCTTGACCCATTGCGTGCTATCGAACCGCAGCGACGGATCGAGGTATTCGTTGTAGGCCTCGTCGAGCACGACGGTGACACGGCAGCCATGGCGGTCGTGCACGGCTTGCAGGAAATCCTGCACCTGTCCGGCAGGCACGAAGGTGCCGGTCGGATTGTTGGGATTGGCGACGTAGACCACGCGCGTCTGGCCATCGATGGCCTCGAGCATGGCCGGCAGGTCGTGGCCGTAGTCGCGCGCCGGGACCACGATGTGGCGCGCGCCGCGCGCCTGCGTGGCCAGCCGGTAAACGGCGAAGGCGTACTGCGAATAGACCGCCGCCTGGCCCGGCTGCAGCAGCGCAAGCGCGGCCAGCTCCAGGATATCGTTGGAGCCGTTGCCCAGCGTCAGCCATTGGGCGGGCACGCCGTAGCGCGCCGACAGCGCGGCCTTCAGGTCGAATCCGTTGGGGTCGGGATAGCGGCCGAGCGCATCGGCCGCCGCCAGCATCGCCTGGCGCGCCGAATCCGGCATGCCGAGCGGATTCTCGTTGGAGGCCAGCTTGACGATGCCGGCCGGGTCGAGGTTGAACTCGCGCGCCAGCTCCTCGATGGGCTTGCCGGCCTGGTAGGGTGCGATGGCGCTGACGTGCGGCGGCGCCAAGAGGTCTTTGCTGGCGGTACTCATGTCCGAAGGCGTTTACTGTGCCGGGTAGGAACCCAGCATCTTGAAGAAAGCGACCTGCTCTTGCAGGGCGGCAAGCGCCCGCGCCACGTGCGGCTCGTCCTTGTGGCCGAGTATGTCGACGTAAAAATAGTATTCCCACTGCCCCGTGCGCGCCGGCCGGGACTCGAAGCGCGTCATCGACACGCCATTGGCCGCCAAGGGGGCAAGCATCTCGTAGACTGCGCCGGCCCGGTTGGGCACAGCCAGGATCAGGCTGGTCTTGTCCCGCCCGCTGGGCAGCGACGGAATCCGCCCGATGGCAACGAAGCGCGTGCGGTTGTGCGGATCGTCCTGGATGCCCCCGGCCACCACCTGCAGTCCCCAGGCGGCCGCGGCCGATTCGCCGGCGATGGCGGCCACCGCGGGATCTTCCGAGGCCAGGCGCGCGGCTTCGGCGTTGCTTGCCGCGGCATCGCGTGCCAGGCCCGGCACGTTGCGCGCAAGCCACCCCTGGCATTGGGCCAATGCCTGGGGATGGGCCATGACCCTGGTCACGCCGTCGAGCGAGCCGCTGCGGGTCATCAGGCAATGGCGGATCACCAGCGACCGCTCGCCCAGGATCTGCAAAGGCGTGTTCAGCAGCAGGTCCAGGCTGCGGTTGACCGCGCCTTCGGTGGAATTTTCCACCGGCACCATGCCCACATCCGCCTGGCCGGCCTCGACGGCGCGGAACACCTCATCGAAAGACGGGCAAGGCAGCGTCTGCACGGCGTGGCCGAAATGCTCCAGGGCCGCCTGCTCGGAAAACGACCCCTGCGGGCCCAGGTAGGCCACCGTCAGTCCTTTCTCCAGGCCGCGGCAGGCCGAAATGATCTCTGCCCAAATGGCCGCGACCGCATCGGCCGGCAGCGGTCCTTGGTTGAGCTCGCGCAGCCGCCGGATCACCTGGGCTTCACGCTCCGGACGCAGCACCGGCGCGTCGGCCTGCGCCGCGTGCTTGACCTTGCCGACTTCCTGCGCGGCGCGGGCGCGCTCGTTGACCAGGGAGAGGATTTGTTCGTCGAGCGCGTCGATGCGCTCGCGCAGCCGCTGCAGGCCGCCTTGCCTTGAATCATCCATGGCTGCGCTCGAACTCGCGCATGTAGTCGACCAGCGCCTGCACGCCCTCCAGCGGCATGGCGTTGTAAATGGAGGCGCGCATCCCCCCCACGCTCTTGTGCCCCTTGAGCTGGATCAGCCCGTGCCGCTCAGCCCCTTCCAGGAAGGCTTGGTCCAGTGACGGATCGTGCAGCGTGAACGGCACGTTCATGCGCGAGCGCACCGGCTTGTGCACAACGTTGCGGTAAAAGGCGGTGCTGTCCAGGTAGCCGTACAGCAGGTCGGCCTTGGCCTTGTTGGCCTGTTCGATCGCCGCCAGCCCGCCCTGGGCCTTGAGCCACTTGAAGACCAATCCAGCGATGTAGATGGCGAAGGCAGGCGGCGTATTGAACCGCGAGTGCTCGCGGGCGACGTTGGCGTAATCGAAAGCCGACGGGCAGATGGGCAGCGCATGGCCAATGAGGTCATGGCGCACGATCACCACCGTGACGCCGGCCGCCCCGGCATTTTTCTGGGCGCCGGCGTAGATCATGCCGACCCGCTCCACCGGATGCCGCCGCGACAGGAAGTGCGACGATGCATCCACCACGAGCGGCACGTCTGGCGCGCCCAGCTCTGCCGGGGATGGCCAGTCGCGGATCTCCACGCCGCCTATGGTTTCGTTGCTGCAGAAATGCACGTAAGACGCGTCGGGGCGCACCTGCCAGTCGGCGGGATCGGGCACCCAGGTCCAGGGCGCCTGCTCGCGGCCGTCGAGCACGGTGGCCTGTCCGCTGGTGGCAGCCACCCGCACGTCGCCATAGCGTCCGGCCTCCTTGTGCGACTTCACCGACCACTGGCCGGTGAGCACGTAGTCCGCACGCGGCGCACCACTGCGGCCGATCAGGTTCATCGGCACGATGGCGTTCTCGGCCGTCGCCCCGCCCTGCATGAAGAGCACCGCGTAATCGTGTGACAGCCCCAACAGCTCGCGCAGGTCGGCCTCGGCCTCGTCGCAGATCTGCACGAAGTGTTTGCTGCGATGGCTCATTTCCATCACGGAAACGCCGGTGCCATGCCAGTCAAGCATTTCGTCGGCGGCCTGGCGCAAGACGGGTTCGGGAATCGTCGATGGCCCAGGGGCGAAATTCCACGGTCTAGCCATGAGTGCCTTACTCCTGCGATGCGACATCGTCTCCGCCGCCTGCGGCATCCGTGCCGTCGTCGCCCTCGGCACCGTCGTCAGTGTCGTCGCCGTTATCGGCGTCGCTCTCGGCCACCCGGCGCACGCCCGAGAGCATGCTGCCGTTGTCCAAGCTGATCAGGGTCACGCCCTGCGTGGCCCTGCCCATCTCGCGGATCTCGGCCACGCGCGTGCGCACCAGCACGCCGGTCGTGGTGATCAGCATGATTTCATCGGACGGGCGCACCAGCACCGCGCCGACCACCTTGCCGTTGCGCGCCGTGGTCTGGATGGCGATCATGCCCTTGGTACCGCGGCCGTGGCGGGTGTATTCGGTGATGGGCGTGCGCTTGCCGTAGCCGTTCTCGGTCGCGGTCAGCACGCACTGGGTCTCGTCGTCGGCCACCAGCAAGGAGATCACCGACTGGCCTTCCTCCAGCGTCATGCCGCGCACGCCGCGCGCGTTGCGGCCCATCGGCCGCACGTCGTTCTCGTCGAAGCGCACCGCCTTGCCGGCATCGGAGAACAGCATCACGTCGTGCTTGCCGTCGGTGAGCTCGGCGCCGATGAGATAGTCGCCCTCATCCAGGTCCACGGCGATGATGCCGGCCTTGCGCGGGTTGGAGAAATCCGACAGCGGCGTCTTCTTGACGGTGCCGCGCGACGTGGCCATGAACACGTAGTGGTCTTCGCTGAACTCGCGCACCGGCAGGACGACGGTGATCTTCTCGCCCTCTGCCAAGGGGAACATGTTGACGATGGGCTTGCCGCGCGACGTCCGGGTGCCTTGCGGGACCTCCCAGACCTTCAGCCAGTAGACCCGGCCCCGGTTGGAGAAGCACAACAGGTAATCGTGCGTGTTGGCGATGAACAGCTGGTCGACCCAGTCGTTTTCCTTGGTCGCCGTCGCTTGCTTGCCCCGCCCGCCGCGGCGCTGCGCGCGGTATTCCGACAGCGGCTGGCTCTTGATATAGCCGCCCGCGGACAAGGTCACTACCATGTCCTGCGGGGTGATGAGGTCTTCGGTGTCGAGCTCGGTCGCGTTCAACTCGATCTCGGAACGCCGCTGGTCCTTCGCGCCCGTGGAGAACTCGGCCTTGATGGCCTGCAGCTCCTCGGCAATGATGTCAGTGATGCGCTCGGGCCGCGCCAGCACGTCCAGCAGGTCGGCGATCGCGGCCATCACGTCCTTGTATTCGCCGACGATCTTGTCTTGCTCCAGACCGGTCAGACGCTGCAGCCGCATGTTGAGGATTTCCTGCGCCTGCACGTCGCTCAGGCGGTACAGCCCGTCGTCCTGCAGCCCGTACCCTTCGGGCAGGCCGTCGGGCCGGAAGGCGGCCCGGCCGCCCGGCGTCTGGCCGTCGGCGCGCGCCAGCATCTCGCGTACCAGCGACGAATCCCACGCCCGCGCCATCAGCTCCTGGCGAGCCACCGGCGGGGTCGGCGCGGCCTTGATGATGGCGATGAACTCGTCGATGTTGGCCAGCGCCACCGCCAGGCCTTCCAGCACGTGGCCGCGCTCGCGCGCCTTGCGCAACTGGAACACCGTGCGACGGGTCACCACCTCGCGGCGGTGCGACAAGAAGTGTTCGACCAACTGCTTCAGGTTGAGCAGCCGCGGCTGGCCGTCGACCAGCGCCACCAGGTTCATCCCGAAGGTGTCCTGCAGCTGGGTGTTCTTGTACAGGTTGTTCAGGACGACTTCCGGCACCTCGCCGCGCTTGAGCTCGATGACCAGGCGCATGCCTTCCTTGTCCGACTCGTCGCGGATGTCGGCGATGCCCTCGATCTTCTTCTCGTTGACCAGCTCGGCGATGCGCTCCTGCAGCGTCTTCTTGTTGACCTGGTAAGGGATGGCATCGACCACGATGGCCTGCCGGTTGCCCTTTTCCATGTCCTCGAAGTGGACCTTGGCGCGCATGACCACGCGCCCGCGGCCGGTGCGGTAGCCGTCGCGCACCCCGGCGATGCCATAGATGATGCCGCCGGTCGGGAAGTCCGGCGCGGGGATCAGCTCGATGAGCTCGTCGACCGTGCAGTCCGGGTTGCGCAAGCAATACAGGCAGCCGTCGATGACCTCCTGCAAGTTGTGCGGCGGGATGTTGGTGGCCATGCCAACCGCGATGCCCGAGCTGCCGTTGACCAGCAGGTTGGGCAGCCGCGAGGGCAGCAGCAGCGGTTCCTGCTCGCTGCCATCATAGTTGGGGCCGAAATCCACCGTCTCCTGGTCGATGTCGGCCAACAGCTCGTGGGCGATCTTGGACAGGCGGATTTCCGTGTAACGCATCGCCGCCGCGTTGTCGCCGTCTATCGAGCCGAAGTTGCCCTGGCCGTCGACCAGCGTATAGCGCATGGAAAAGTCCTGCGCCATGCGGACGATGGTGTCGTAGACAGACTGGTCGCCGTGCGGGTGATATTTACCGATCACGTCACCGACGATGCGCGCGGACTTCTTGTATGGCCGGTTCCAGTCGTTGTTCAGCTCGTGCATCGCGAAGAGCACGCGCCGGTGCACGGGCTTGAGCCCGTCGCGCACGTCCGGCAGGGCCCGCCCCACGATCACGCTCATCGCGTAATCGAGGTAGCTGCGGCGCATTTCCTCTTCCAGCGAAACTGGAAGTGTTTCCTTTGCGAAGGAATCCATATAGATATCGCGCAAATGCCTTGGTCGGCGTTGTGGTCGGCCCGCTGCGGCCCAGCCTTGCCCCGCGCCGGACAAAACCGGCAAACCGCAAACGGTGCGTATCGGCGGCCCGGCTGGCCAAGCCGGGAACAAACGGCAGATTCTAGCACCCGGGTCGGCGCCGCCCGGGTGCGACCCCGGCGCGTGCGCCGGCACGCCGGTCACGGCCCGTCCGGCCAGCCAAGGGCGTCCAACCTGTTGTCAAAAGCCAACACCGGCAGCCGGCACCCGGAACGAAATCCCGCAATCAGGCATTGCTGCGGCCGGCGCGATAGGCTGAAGCTGCGCAAATGCCTTAATATGTTTTCAACACGCAGGAAACCCGGTCAGCAATTCTTTGAACCTGCTGTCGGCGTTGATATACTGGCCCCGTTTTCCTGATATGCGGCGGGGGTTCGCTGCGAGTCATTCATCCCAGCTTCAAAGCTCAATCGAGGAGAAACATGAACAAACCCTCCAAATTCGCTCTGGCGATCGCCTTTGCCGCCGTGACGGCCTCCGGTGCAGCAACTGCCCAAACGATCGACAATTGGCGCGGCGCGTTCGGCGACGTCTGGAAGAACGGCACCAATGAGCTCTGCTGGCGCGATGCCTTCTGGACCCCGGCCACCGGTATCCCTGGCTGCGACGGCGTACCTGTTGCCCAAGCCCCGGCTCCTGCCCCGGCTCCCACCCCGACTGCCACCAAGGTGGTCTTCAATGCTGACACCTTCTTCGACTTCGACAAGGACACCCTGAAGCCGGAAGGCCGCCAGCTGCTGGACCAAGTCGTTTCGCAAGTGCAATCGATCAACCTGGAAACGATCATCGCGGTTGGCCACACCGACTGGACGGGTCCTGAAGCCTACAACCAGCGCCTGTCCGAGCGCCGTGCCGCTTCGGTCAAGAACTACCTGGTCAGCAAGGGCATCGATCCCAACCGCATCTACACCGAAGGCAAGGGCGAATCCGAGCCCATCGCCGACAACCGCACCCGCGAAGGTCGCGCCAAGAACCGTCGCGTGGAAATCGAAATCGTCGGCACCCGTCGCTAATCGCGACACCGCCTGAAGCGGGTACGACACCCGCTACAATGAAAGGGCCTCGCATCGCGAGGCCCTTTTTCCATCGGTGCGCCCGAAATGACTGCCACTGACCCTGCCACCCCCAACGTCGACCAGGCCGAACTGGAAAAATTCAGCGCCCTGGCCGCACGCTGGTGGGATCCGGAAAGCGAATTCAAGCCGCTGCACGCCATCAATCCCCTGCGGCTGGGCTGGATACAGGAAATCGCCGGCGACCTGGCCGGCCGCACCGTGCTGGACGTGGGTTGCGGCGGCGGCATCCTGGCCGAGAGCATGGCGGCAGCCGGCGCCCAAGTCACCGGCATCGACCTGGCCGAGCGCTCGCTGACGGTCGCCCGGCTGCACGGCCTGGAATCCGGCATCCGCGTCAATTACCGCAAAATAAGCGCCGAAGACCTGGCCGCCGAGCAGCCGGGGCAGTACGACGTGGTCACCTGCATGGAAATGCTCGAACACGTCCCCGACCCGGCGTCGGTCGTGCGCGCCTGCGCCACGCTCGCCAAGCCCGGGGGATGGGTGTTCTTTTCCACCTTGAACCGCAATCCCAAGTCTTTCCTGTTCGCCATCATCGGCGCGGAATATCTCTTGCGACTGCTGCCGCGCGGCACGCACAGCTACGAGCAGTTCATCCGCCCGAGCGAACTCGCACAGGCCGCGCGCGAGGCAGGCCTGCAGCCCTGCCGCATGGCCGGGCTGGAATACAACCCGCTGACCCGGCGCTACAAGCTGTCGGACGACACCTCGGTCAACTACCTGATGGCGGCGCGGGCGTGAAGGCGCTCATCCTGTTCGACTTCGATGGCACGCTGGCCGACACGGCGCCGGACCTGGCCGCAGCCGCCAACCGCCAGCGCGAACGCCGCGGGCTGGCGCCCTTGCCCGAGGCGCGACTGCGGCCTTTTGCTTCGCAAGGCGCGCGCGGCCTGCTGCGGGCGGCGCTGGACATGCTGCCCGACCACCCGGATTTTCCGGCGACCCGGCAGCAATTCCTGGACGACTACGAAGCGGCCATGACCTGCCGCACGCAGCTCTTTCCAGGCATCCCGGAACTGCTGCAGCGCCTGCAGGCGCAGGGCCTGCGCTGGGGCATCGTCACGAATAAGACCGAGCGCCTGGCCCTGCCCCTGGTGCGCCACCTGGGCCTGGCCGAAGCCTGCGCGGTGACGGTGTGCGGTGATACGACGGCCCACGCCAAGCCGCACCCCGAGCCCCTGCTTCACGCCGCGCGACTGGCAGGTTTCGCCCCGCACGACTGCCTGTACGTGGGTGACGACCTGCGCGACGTCCAGGCCGCCCGGGCCGCGGCCATGCCGGTGGTGGCGGCAGCCTACGGCTATTGCGGTGACGGCGAAGACGTCGCCGCCTGGCAAGCAGACCGCTACGCGCATAGCCCCGGCGAGCTTTGGGATGCGATCCGGTCGCTGCTCACGCACCGGGCGGCGCGAGCGGAACTTTCCGGCACGGCGCCGGACTAACCCTGGTAGTTCCGCTACAATGATTGATTCCCGTCGGGGCCGATCCGGATTCGACGTGGGTCACGAAACAGCGCAGGGCATGCCGAGCACCAGTACGCTCGTAAATCCACTGGAAATCAATAAACGCCAACGACGAGCGTTTCGCTCTCGCCGCTTAATTCGGCGAACCGTTGCACTGGCTTGTCCTTGGGCCAGGCGGAGGGGGTAACCCCCTAGAAGGCAACTTCGAACCGCAGCAACGTCATTGACAAGGAATCGGCCCGTGCCGGGTCACACGGTACGTGCTTAAACTACGTGAATCGCCGCGCGCCGGCCTGTCGGTTGGCTAAGCGCGCGGTTAAATCCAAATAAATCGACTACGCATGTAGAACTGCCTGCGGAGGGCTCGCGGACGGGGGTTCAATTCCCCCCGGCTCCACCAATAACGACACCCCAACCGTTCTCGGTTGGGGTTTTTTCTTGCCTGAGCGCGCCGGTTCCCGCGTGTTCGCGGGGATTCCTGCGGAAGCCTGCGGACTTCGCCGGTCAGCTCATGGCCCCGTCCAGGACCACCTTCCACTCTCTCCTTGCCGTTTTTCTCTCCGGCCTCGCTCCCTGGAACTGGCCCGAAGTCCGCAAAGACGGAGCCATACAGATCAACGGGTTACGCGCGGACGAATCAAGCGGTTGGATTGCAGCATTGGCAGGCGGAGGGAACAGGATCCGGGCAAGGAACAGGACATTTGGCCCGGCCGGGAACTTGCGGACCGGGTTCCAGGGATTTTCAAGCGGCGGCTCGGTTCAACGCTGCTCCCAAGGCGACCCGCAGCCGATCCACGATGGTGGGCAAGGGTTCAAGAGCAAGCTCGTTCTTCTTGATGAACGCCTGCCACAGAGCCTGCCGCGAGGGATCGTGCGCGAACTCATCCGTCAGGCCGACCGGCAACCCGGCGGGCACCGCCATGCCGCGCCGCTCGAAGGTGGCCTTGATCGCTTGGGCCAGCAGATCGGTGTCCAGGGCTTCGCGATCCAGCAACACCGACAGATCGAGGTAATCCTTCAACCTGCTGTTGGTCATACCCAGCAGCGCGATGGCGTGGAGTTTCTCCGCGACGACGGTGTAAACGGGATAGGTGCGCAAACGAGGCGCTGGCAGGTCGGCCAGCAGCACCGGATAGGTCGCATCGACGGGGCCAGGCGTCACGGCATCTCCGAAGCCGATGTCGATCTGTGTCTTGCAGCGTGCCCTGGCCAGCTCGCCACTGATGAAGATGCGCGCCCCGGCATACCCGGCGTCCTTGCGGATTTCCTCGGCGGCGACCGAGGCCGGGTCGAACACGATGCCGTCGTCTACCGCGACGCTGGCGATGTCGCGGAAGGTCTGGGTCACGGATTCCAGATCGCTCGCGCCGAAGCCAAGCAGGTCGGCGTCGCGCGTGGTCCGGTGCGGCATGTCGTACCAGAGCGTGAACAGCAACGCGCCCTTGAGCAGAAAATGATCCGCGTGCTCGGACTGGCTCAGGCGGTAGAGGATTCGCTCCAGCGCGAAACGCACCAACACCTGGTTGAAGTCCACGCCCTGCGCCTTGGCGACGTTGAGTAGGCGGGCGCGCACGGAGGCCGCGACGTTATTCATTCAACGGCCTCCAGGTAGGGGCGCATCACGTTGGCCACGCGGCAGATCTTCGCGTAGCGCCACAGATCGTCCGCCGTTGCCTTGCGCTTGGCGCGCGCGTCCTTCAGCGCCTCCAGGGCCACGTCCAGACCGATCTTGTTGCGGTGCTTGAAGCAGTCCACGACCGTCTTGGCCGCGCCGTACACGCGCAGCGTCACACCGTCGCGCAGGTGCTCCTCAATGCCCGCCGTGTAGACGTCGCCCGTCATCTGAACCATCTTGATCGGCGGGTAATCAATGCGCGGTACGTGGCTGCCGCGCGGCATGGCGATCCAAATCTGACGCGGCAGCTGGGTAGTCAGTTCGTGGAATTGCAGCGCGGTCAGCAGGCAGAACACGGCCTGGGGTACTTTGGTGGCGACGGTCGCGAGACCTTCGTGCTCCGACCCCGGATGACTGGGCAGGCGGTAGAGACCGCGACCGACCTTGTCCAGCAGGCCAGCTGCCGTCAGACGCGTCAGAACGACCCGGGGAGCGTCGATGGCGTCCAGGTCGCTGGCGCGTAGCAGCCCCTTCTGGCGGGCCAGATCGAGGACGCGCTGGGTGTGGGTGTCGGCAAGCATGGTGGGAGTATGTTCCGTTTATTCGTCGAATGCAATACTTTGACGAACAATAGGAACACCCCTGTGCCACCTGCGCTGACAGACACCGCTGCGGCGCTTATCGCCCCGAGGACAGCCTCAACAGATGCCACCTCAAAGCCCAGCCCGCTCCCGCTGCTCATCCCATAGCGCCGGCGGATCAACCGCCAGGTCGAACAACGTGATGTGGCTCGGCAGCGTATCGTCCAGGATCGCGGCCACGATGTCCGGCGCCAGCGTGGTCAGGTTGACCATCCGGCTCACGTAGCTGTTGTCGATCCCCTCCCGCGCGGCGATCTCCTTCAGTGACTTCGCTTCCCCCGACTCCAGCATGGCCAGCCAGCGGTGCCCCCTGGCCAGCGCCAACTGGAGCGGCGTTGGTGTCATATCCCACGGCCTTACGGGAGCGGTTTCGCCGTTCGGCAGCGTGACCAGCTTGCGCCCGCTGCGCCGCTTGATCTGGATCGGCACCGACAGGGTCAGCCGGCCGTCGCTGGTCTGGAGAATGTCCGGCTCGCCGGTCTTCTGGATGCGGATATCGCTCATGCCAGCGCCTCCTCTTGCTGTTCGACGGGCTCGGGACGCAGCTCCAGCACCAGACGCTCGATGCCGTTGGCGCGCAGCCGCACCTCGAGGTCGTTGGGCGACACGATCACTTTCTCAACCAGCAGCCGGACGATCCGGCTCTGCTCGGCCGGGAACAGCTGATCCCAGATCGCATCGAGCCGGGTCATGGCCACCGTGACCTGTGCTTCATCCAAGGTCGGGTCGAGCTTGATCACCTGCGGCAATACCGCGCCCAGGAGATCAGGCGCGCGCAGGATCGCGCGCAACTGGTCGAGCACCGCCGATTCCAGTTCGGCGGCCGGCAAGCGCGGCAACCCGGACGCTCCCGCATATTCCTTGCAGTCTCGTTGCGGGACGTAATAGCGATAGCGGCGCCCGTTCTTTTTCGTGGTGTGCCAGGGCGACAGCGCCCGACCATCGTTGCCGAACACGATGCCCTTGAGCAGATAGGGCACGGTCGCCCGCGTGGTATTGCCGCGGACCCGGCCGTTGGTGGCCAGGATGGCGTGAGCCTGATCCCACAGCTCCCGGTCGATGATCGGCGGATGCTCGGCCGGGTACCACTGCTCCTTGTGGCGCAGTTCGCCGAGGTAGGTGCGGTTGTTGAGCAGCTTGTACACCAAACTCTTGTCGATCAGCTTGCCTTCCCTGACCTTGCCGTCCTGCGTGGTCCAGGATTTCGACGTCACGCCGTCCAGCCTCAACTCCTTGACCAGCATCGTGCTGGAGCCGAGCTCGACGAAACGGCGGAAGATGTGGCGGACCAGCTTGGCCTCGCTTTCGTTTGGGACCAGCCGGCGGTTCTCGACGTCGTAGCCAAGTGGCGGCACGCCGCCCATCCACATGCCCTTGCGCTTGCTGGCGGCGATCTTGTCGCGAATACGCTCGCCGGTCACCTCCCGCTCGAACTGGGCGAAGGACAGGAGGATGTTCAACATCAGCCGCCCCATCGAGGTGGTGGTGTTGAACTGCTGCGTGACCGAGACGAAGGACACCCCATACCGCTCGAACACTTCGACCATCTTGGAGAAGTCCGCCAGACTGCGTGTCAGGCGGTCGATCTTGTAGATGACAACCACATCGATCTTGCCGGCCTCGATATCCGCCAACATCCGTTTGAGCGCCGGCCGGTCCATTTTGCCGCCCGAGAACGCGGGATCGTCGTAATCGTCGGCAACTGGAATCCAGCCCTCGGCGCGCTGGCTGGCGATGTAGGCATGGCCCGCGTCGCGCTGCGCATCGATGGAGTTGTATTCCTGGTCCAGGCCCTCGTCCGTGGACTTGCGCGTGTAGACCGCGCAGCGCATGCGACGCTTCAAGACTTCGCTCATCGCCGGCCTCCCTTCCTGGTGCCGGACTTGGGATTGGCCGACGGCTTGAGTCCGAAGAACAGCGGACCGGACCACCGTGTGCCCGTGATCTCGCGGGCGATCATCGAAAGGCTGGCGAAGGTGCGCCCCTGGAATTCGTACTGACCATCGGCGGTAGCGACAACCCTGTACTCGACGCCCTTGTATTCCCGGGTCAGCACCGTGCCGGCCGCCGGCCGATAATCGCGGTCGTGCTTCCTGACCTTGCCGGTTTCCACCAGATCGGCGATCCGCCGCTTGTTGCGATCCAGCAGGCCGGCATTGGCCTTGCGAAATTCTGCTTCCTGCAGCCGGTACGCGATGCGTCGCTCAAGGAACTGGCGGTTGTGCGTGGGCGCGTCCTCACCGACCAGCTTTTTCCAGAGCGCCCTGATCTCGGCCATCGGCAGATCGGGCAACCGGGCGATTTGCGCCGCCACCGATGGCGGCGGTGAAAATGTCTCTTTCGGCGTGCTCATTCTGACTCCGTAGTTGTCTTGTTGACGGGGTCTGAATGAACGCGCTGGTTGCCGGAAAAGCCAAGCTCAAACTCGCTCTCTGCGGCCATATTTGCGGACTGCGCAGCACCTCCGTTGCGCAAGCGCACCAATCCGTTCGCCAGCAGTGACGCAATCTCACGCCGACGCTGTTCCGGCGTCATCCGGTCGGGTGGTAGATGGTTGAATCGATGCATCGGTAGCGGTCCCGTCTGTCCAACTCGCATGAAGCGAAATTGTCAGGACGGACTGCCGCCGACACCATGAGGGAGTTTCGGAGGCGTGCGGACTGATGCGGGCTGTGGCGAAAAGCCGGTCCCTGTCAGTGCGATAAATGACGGGCGAGGATCGTCTCCATCAGCGAATTTCCGGGCTGAGCGCTGGCGATCATTTCCCGGATCTGCTCGTTGACGCGCTGGGCAGGGACGCCTGCGCCTGCCGCCGCCTGCGTGACTGCCGAATAAGCATCGAGCACATCAGCCCCGGTGATGTCGTAGCCATATCCGAGGGAGATCCAGCGCAACGCGGCCAGGCCGGCGGCGAGCGCGAAGTCAGGCTGCTTCACGGCAAAGTCGCGGGCGGCGCGGGTCAAGGTGCGCGGATCGGTCGGGCTGCGTGTCGCCAGTTCAGCAGCCACAGCGAACAGACCCGCGTCCTTGGCGGCAGCAAACCATTTGCCCTCGGCGCCGGGCGTGCTGGCAATCAGGTCGCGCAGGATCTCTTCCGGCAGCTTGTTGGGATACTTCTTGGCAATGGCACGAAACATCGCCAGGTTCGTTGTGCCCTGATTCGCCTCCAAGGCATAGCGCCGGTAGGCCTCGTCGATCAACCCGGAGGACAACAGGAGGGCCTCGCAGGCTTGCGCAATTTGCCACCCCGGGTCATTGAGACCACGTGATTCCTCGGCGTAGCGTATCGCCTCCGCCTTCCTGCCCATCGCCGGCAGTGCCTTCACTCCCCAGCGCCGGGCATGCCACCACTTGAAAGGCGCCTTGTCGAGCAACGCCAGCAGTTCCTGATGGCGGCCTGCCGCGAACAGGGACGCCAGGCAGGCACTGGTGCCCTTGAAGAATCCGTGGCCGGGTGCCTTCGGGCTCCACACGCTTTCAACGACAGGCATGAACTCGTCGGCCCAGTGCGATGCCAGCTCCGGGGTCACGCACAGCTCGCCCCAGTAGTCGCCCAGCAGTTCGATGTAGGGCATTTCGTCGTCTTGCAGCGCCTGCCACAAACGCTCCAGCCAGCGTTGCCGCAGCTGTGGCTCGACATCCGCTTTGACGATGATGGGCACCAGGGTGTCGATGGCCTTGTTGACGGCCGAACCCAGGGCGCCCGATGAACTGTCGACCTGTTCCAGGGCCGGCGAGAGCTTTTCGAGCAAGGTGATGGCACCCTCAGCCGCGAGCACAGGCTCCTTGCGGGCGACCTGCTTGATCTCCGCGATGGCTTCCTTGATCCGCTGCACCGGCGTGTCGGATCGCCAGCCGAACGCATGACGGCGGAAACGGGAGGCGAATTGCCACTTGTGGGCGCTCATGATCGATCCGCCATGAGCTACCGCACCGGATACTGGCCGTTGCGGATGAAGCGATCGTAGGTGTCTTCCTCCGGCTCTTCGTCGTCATGATGTGCCCCCTGCCACTCCGCTTCCGGCAGCAGTAGCAGTGTCAGCGTGTAGTCGTACTGGCCCGCGACGCGGGTCATTTCGGTGATCGGCATGCTGGCAGGTTCACGGGCAAACCAGGACTGCGCACGCCCCGTCCGGCTGTCGGCCATGTCAAAGGCGCTGTAGCTGTGCGCCAGAGCATCGTGCGGTAGTTCGATGGTGTTCCTGCGGGTCGCGAAATAGGCGCCGGACCTGAGGGCCGCCTTGTTCGACTTGGCCCACAGCATGTGGTCGTCGCGGCTGGCGATCAGCACCGCCCGCTTGGGCGCGATCTCGGTCCAGCGCAGAGCTGCCGCGGTCAACGAGACGCCGTAGCGGTCGGCGCAGTGACCCAGCAGATCGAAGTTGACCGGCTGCCCGTCGACCTGGCGCCGAAAGTCGTCCAGCGGCATCAGCAGGGTGGACGCGAAAAGATCCGCCTCGGCCTCGATGTCCCGCTCGTCGTTGTCACCGGTCTCGATGTCGTCGTCGCCGCACTCGAAACGGTCCTGCTGATGGCGGTGCAGGATGTAGTGACCGAACTCGTGCGCGATCGTGAAGCGCTTGCGGCCTTCCGATGGAGTGGCGCTGTTGTAGAGGATCAGCCACTTCGACCGCGTCTTGTTGGCCGCCAGAAGGCCGTCGAAGCCGTCCAGATCCTCCCCCCGGATCATGTCGATCGGCGAGTCGGCGAAACACTGGCGCGAGTACTCCAGGGCGAGCTCATCGACCTTGACCGGAAACCGATCCGCGCCCAGAACCGTGTTGAGCATGGCCGAGATGCGGTTGGCCTCGGCCATGGGCTTTTTCGCCTCTGTCATTCATCTTCCCACGCGTCGAGAATCTTGCGGATCTTCTTCTTGTCCGGCTCGGACATGCTCTTGTATTTTCGGAAGAAGGCCTCGTCGAGCACCTCCTCGTCCGGCGTGGTCACGGACTCGGTCAACAGGAACTCCGTGGTGACGTCCAGCGCGGCCGCGATCTTTCCGATCTTCTCGGCCGATGGCTTCGGATCGTCCTTGTTCTCCAGCTCCCAGATGTAGCTCTTGCTGGAGTCGGTCAGCTCGGCCAGCTGCTCGAGGCTGAGCCGCTTCTGCTTCCGCAAGGCGCGGATCTTGTCCCCCAAGGGCGATGGCACCGGACTCTCCTAAACGTTCTGCGTCAGTCCGAAGATGTTACCACCAGACCGAACGTTTTCGTACCTGCTTGACAAACCCCGCACCGCTCCGAGACAATCAGAATCGTTCGGTACGCCGAACGCCATCGGTCTGCACACCCCAACAAGAAGAAGGGGCGGGTCGGGCTGATACCAACCCGATCAACGCCTTGCGAAAGGGGGAGTCGATGAACGATGCAGAGAACCTGTCCAAGCTGCTGGGCCACCTGCCACCGGAGGTGTTCCGCGAGTTCATGGTGCACGAGTTCGGCCTGGCCATGCCGGACCTGGACCCGAAGAAACCGAAGAAGCAGCAGCGCGAACCGATGGAGGCTGTCCTCTCCGCCCTCGGGGTGGGCGAACGGCAACGGATCGAGGAAGTGGCCGAGCGGATCGTCCTGCTGTCGGACGGTCCCGGGCAGGACGTCATCGACGGCTTCAAGGACGACATCTTCGATGATCAGGACCGGGAGGCTTTCGCCGCGATCCCGAACCAGTATCACCGCGCGCTGTGGCTACCATCTGTTTGCGAGCGGCGACTTCGTGCATGTGGTGATTGAGGAGATGCCAGGGCGTTTTCGACACCTGTCGTTCGGTTTCATCAACAAGTACGGCGCTTTTGCCGGAGGGCAGTACCTGACCGCAGGTTGCCCCATCGAGTCGTTCACTACGACGCCAAATGCGTTCAACACTTCAAATCACATGATTCCGTTCGGTGCGAACGGTTTGGGACCGTCGAGGGCATCGCTTGCATCGAACGGTTATCCAGGTAGTTATGTCCGGGCCGATATTGATGGCTGGTCGGTCGGCTGGCGCCTCTTGACGACCGGTTACTGGGATACGGCCAACCTGGATGTTTGCGGCTGCGCCACCTATGCGAATGCGACGAACAACCGCGCTGGCTACATCGGCTCCGGGACCCAGAACTCCCTCAACACCCTGGCGCACGATCTGGCATACCACTGCTCGCCGCAAAGCTACAACGGCTTAGCGCCGATGCTCCCCTGCTACGTGGGCGTCAATCGCACGCCCTACGTCGGCACCTGGACGTTGCTCGGAGAATTTCCCGACGTGCGCTTCCTGAATATTTCGAATTTCAACCCAGGCGATGAGCTGATCCTCGGCACCAACGTGTGGAAGATCTTCCCGCTGTGGAACAAGGCCTACACGCTCGGGGCGGAACCGATCAGCTACGACTACGGCTTGGCCTATCGCAAGGTGGTGTAAATGCCGGACTTCGTCGGAGCCTTCACATCAAACATTCTGGGCGGCGCAGCCGGAGCCGGGATGAACAGACTGTGGGACGGCGGCCGTCCCGGCTATTTCGAGCCGACCACGGCTGTTCCCGCCATCGTCGGCGCGATCGGTGTCATCGCCAGCGGCCAGCCGTCGCCCGAGGCTCTGATCGCGCGGGCTGGCGCACACTGCGGATCGTTCTCCGACGACTATTACCACCGGATCTACCTGCAGCCGTCCAGGATCGAGTTCGGCAATCTCGTCATCCCCACGACCCGCAGCGTCGAGATCTGGAACGCGTTCCTGGACCCGGTGACGATCTTCCAATTGGATGGCGATACCGAGGGTTTGGACCTGGGCTTCTTCCCGCCCTCGAGGATGCGGGGACTGGAGGATATCTTCTACGAGGTCACGGCCACGCTCGACGGCCCAAGCTTCGTCGATACGCAGTTGACGCTGCATTTCTCGGCCGGTGGAACGCGGGATCTGGCGATCAGCTATGGCCGCGTGCTGGTCATGGGCCTGCTGCACGACTGGCAAGGCGGCTTCACCGAGCGGCTGGAATGGCTCACCGACGTGCTGACGATGCGCGACGGTGGTGAGCAGCGGGTGCGGCTGCGGACCGATCCCCGGCGCTCGTTCGAGTTCGACGTGCTGGAGTACGGCAACGGCGGGCAGCTTGATCTCTTGATGAACGTCTGGCAGTCGCGCGTCTATGCCGTGCCGGTGTGGACCGACAAGGCTTGGCTTGCGGCCGCCATCCATCCCGGCGACACGGTGCTGGCCGTGAGTACCACGGACCTGGACTATCACGCCGGTGGGCTTGCCATCGTCGGCTCAAGCGCTGGCGCCAGCGAGGCACTGGAAGTCCTGTCCCTGACCGCCGGGACGATCACGCTCAAGCGCCCGGCCTTGGGGAACTGGCCCGCAGGCTCCTGGATCGCCCCGGCCCGGCTAGGACGGTTACCCGCCCAGCAGACCGTGACCCGGCCAACGGCGGCGATCTCCCAGGCCAAATTGCGCTTCGAGCTGGAGGACCTGGCTTCGCCGGTGGCGGCGACGAGTTCACCGATTCAGTACCGAGGCTACGACACGCTGCTGCTGCATCCAAACCGGGTCGAGGACGTCAGCATCGACTATCAGCGACTCGCCGATGTGTTCGACGTTGAGACCGGTACGCCTGCGGTGATCGACAGCCCGAACCGGCCCTTTATCGTGCGCCGCCACCAGTACCTGCTGCCAGACCGCACCCGGCTCACTGCGATGCGAGGCTGGCTCGCGGCCCGTGCAGGTCGTCAGGTGCCTTTCTGGGTGCCGACGTGGGAGCGTGGCCTCGAAGTCGCTCAGCCCTTCACCTTGGATGCAACGGAAATTCCGGTCCAGGCCAGAGGCTTCGCCACCTACTACCAGGCCATGCCCGGCCGGCGGGACGTGGCCTTTCTGCACAACAACGGCACCTGGTTCTTGCGACGGATCACCGCTTTCGAGTTCGTGGACGGGGTCGTCGAGCGGATGCGGATCGACGCCGCGCTGGGTGTGGCCTGCGCGCCGTCCGATTTCCGGATCGTCTGTTTCCTGGAACTGGCCCGACTGGAGAGCGATGCCGTGGAATTTTTCTTCGAAACGGATCGTGTGGTTCGGGTGACTTTGCCTATTCGGAGCATCAACGGATGACCTATCAGAACCAAGAAAACAGCCTCCATGCCGGCCAGCCGGTCGAGTTGTATCGCTTCGCGCTGGGGACCACCGTCTGGCGCTACACGTCAGCGCGGGATGCTGTGACCTACAACGGCGAGAAATACATCTCGGCGCCGATCCGGCGCTCGGAGATCGAGCAGACGCAGGAATTCGGTCGCGCGATGCTGAACCTGGAAGCAGCACTCGACATTGGCGTCGTACAGTCCTTCATCGTGACCCCGCCCGATGGCGTGCTGTCACTCACCATCTTTCGTCAGCACCTGTCCGACCCGGGTACGGAATTCATCACCTGGTGGAAAGGGCGCGTCGTGTCGGTGGTGTTTAGCGGCATCACGGTGCAGATGCGCTGCGAGCCGATTTTTACGACGCTCAAGCGTTCGGGACGCCGGGCGAACTACCAGATCAACTGTCGCCACCCGCTGTACCACGGCGGCTGCAAGGTCAACGCGGCCGACTACAAGACGGCCGGCATCGTCGAGAGCGTGGCGGGGTTGGAGGTGACCGCCTCGGTCTTCCTGCCCAAGCCGATTGCCTGGTTCGTCGGCGGCCGGCTGATGGCCGCCGGGGCGCAACGGATGATCGTCGCCAGCTCCGGCGGTGCGGTGACCCTCTCAGCGCCGATTCCGGGACTGAAGGCGGGCGACGCCTTCGAGGCCTATCCGGGCTGCGACCACACGCTCGCGACCTGCGCCGCCAAGTTCGGCAACCAGCTGAACTACGGCGGCTTTCCTTACATCCCGGTAAAGAACCCTTTCACCGGGGACGCCATCGTTTGAGGATGTTCCATGTGGCAATACCTGATCGTGTGGGTGATCACGACGGTTCTGTCGTCGCTGCTCGCCCCGAAACCCAAGACCACGACGCCGCAACCCGGCGATGTCGATGCGCCGGTCGCCGCGACCGACAGCCCGATCCCGGTGCTATTCGGTACGCGCACGATCAAGCAGCCGAACTGCGTGTGGTTCGGCGATGTGCGGACAACGCCGATCAAGACCAAGGGGGGTGGAAAGAAATGAGCGAACAGCGCAGCAACCTTCAGATCGCCACCCACCTCGATGCCAAGGCGCTGGGCTATTGCAATGCTGGCCTGCGCCGTTGGTTTCCGCGCGACGGCGTGACCTTCGAGGATTTTCGCCAACAAGGCGTGACCACTGGCTGGCTTCGGGCCACCGGGGATGCGATGGCCATCCGGCTGGCCGAGCACGTTGAGCAGCAGGCCCTTTCTATAACGAACGAGGGAGCCAAGGCATGAGCGGCGGCGGCAAAGGCAGCAAAAGTGTCACCGTCGGCTACCGCTACTACGCGGGAATGCATCTGGCGCTGTGCCACGGCCCGGTCGATTCGCTCAACAAGATCGTGGTCGGCGAGCGCACGGCGTGGTCGGGGGCGCTGACGTCCAGTGGCCAGATTGCCATCAACCAGCCCGACCTGTTCGGCGGCGACGACCGCGAGGGCGGCATCGTCGGCGCCGTCGATCTGGTGATGGGCAACGCCTCGGACGGTCAGAACGACTACCTCGCCTCCAAGCTCGGCGCCAACGTACCGGCCTTCCGGGGAGTAGTGTCACTGGTGTTGCGTCAGCCGCAACTGTCGGCGATGAACCCTTACATCAAGCCGTGGAGCGCCGAGCTCACGCGGATCATCCGGCGATCCGACGGCTCGTCGCAGTGGTACTCGGACAAGGCGGCCATCGCCGGTGACATGAACCCGGCGCACATCATTTACGAGTGCCTGACCGATCGGACCTGGGGCCGGGGCTACAGCTCGGCCGAGATCGACGACGCCTCGTTCCGCGCCGCCGCTGACACGCTTTACGCCGAGAGCTTCGGCCTCTCGATCCTGTGGGACCAGCAGCAGGATATCGAGGCCTTCATCGAGCGCATCCTGCAGCACATCGACGGTTCGATCTACGTGAGCCCCCGCACCGGGCTGTTCACCTTGAAGCTGACCCGCGACGACTACGACCCGGCGACGCTGCTGGAACTGAACCAGACCAACGTGATCCGACTGGAGTCCTTCGAGCGCACCTTGCCGGAGGAACTGGTCAATCAGGTCACGCTGTCCTATCACGACCGCACGACCGACAAGAGTGTGTCGATCTCGGTGCAGGACATCGCCGGCATTGAACGGTCCCTGGGGGAAATCAAGGATGCCAAGGTCAGCTACGAGGGCGTGGCCAACGGCGCCTTAGCCGCGCGCCTCGCAATGCGGGATTTGCGGCAGCTGTCGTCCACTTTGGCGAAGATCACGCTGGTGACCAACCGCACCGCCGCGAGCCTCAACATCGGCGACGTGTTCAGGTTCTCCTGGCCCGAACTGCGGATCGAGCAGTTGATCCTGCGGGTGGCGCAGATTGGCTACGGGACGCTGGCCGACGGCCGGGTGCGGATCACCTGCGTCGAGGATGTGTTTGGCCTGCCCGATGCCGTTTATCTGGCGCCCGCCGAGAGTGGCTGGGTCGATCCACGGCAGGCGCCCATCGCGGCGAACTTCGTGTCGGTGAGCGAACTGCCGTATTGGACGATTGTTCACGAGCTGACGGGCGAGTCGGCCGCTGCGCAGGCCGAGATCGATCCGAACGGCGGGTTCCTGTCCGTGTCGGCGGTGCGCCCCTCGGATGCGGCGATCAACTACGCGGTGCTGACTCGGCAGGGATCGGCGGCCTTCGAGAAGATCGGTGTGGGGGACTTCATCCCGTCCTGTGTGCTCGCCAATGACATCGGGCAAACCGAGACGGTGCTGAACGTCCTCTACGGGGTCGACCTGGATCTGGTCACGCTCAATACCTACGCGCAGGTCGGCAGCGAGTTGGTCGCCGTGAACGCGGTCAATGTGGCCGCCGGCACGGTGACGGTGGATCGGGGCGTGTTGGACACAGTGCCGGCGAAGCATTCAGCGGGTGCGCGGCTGTACTTCGTCGAAGACGGGCAGTTTTACAACACGAGCCAGTACCTGAGCGGTGAGATGGTGCAGACCAAGGTGCTGCCCGCCACCGGGATGGGTGTTCTGGCAGAGGCGTCGGCGCCGACGATCAGCTACACCTTTGCCAAGCGGCAGATCCGCCCCTATCCGCCGGGGAAGTTTCGGGTCAACAACCTCGATTACAGCGTCAGCTACATCACCGGGGAGGTAACGGTCAGCTGGGCCCACCGCAGCCGGGTGCTGCAGACCGCCTATCTAGTGGCGCAAGGCGAAGCGAATATCGGGCCGGAGCCAGGCACGACCTACACCGTGCGGATTTATGGCGAGGCGGGGACGCTCAAGCACACGGAAACAGGGCTGACCGGCACGAGCTGGACCTATCCGATGGCCACCGAAATCGCCGAGAGCGGCCTAAATCGCCCCCATGAAAAACTGACCGTCAAGGTCGAGGCAGTGCGCGACGGCCACATCAGCTGGCAGGCCCAGCAAATCGACATCCCCGAGTGCCGGGGCTACGGGATGTTCTTCGGTGCAAGTTACGGGGAATGACACAAGGAGAATGACATGGCAGCACTGCAAGGCCCGAACCTGGGCGTGAACTACGGCTGGGCCGCCCGCGAGTCGGGGTGGAATACCGGGATGGATGCCAACCTGAAGCTGCTCGATGCGGTGCTGCAGTTGTCGGCGAAGTCGCGTGCGCAAGCCACGCCGCCGGCCTCGCCCGCTAACGGCGACCGTTACATCGTGGCGGCCAATCCCACCGGTGCCTGGGCCGGAAAAGCCGGCCAGATTGCCGTCCGCATCGATGCGGGGTGGTCGTTCTATGCTCCGAAGATCGGCTGGACCTGCTTCATCGAGGACGAGGGCGTGCTCTCAGTCTACAAGGCCTCCGGCTGGAGCCCTGGCCTCGCCTTCTGATCATTACTTTCGCCCACCTGAAACCCGCCCTCGAGGCGGGTTTCGCATTTCTGGAGACCACCCATGACTGAACCTGACAGCAAACCAGCGCTCGTCGAGAACATGCTCCTGCTGCGCAAGGAGGACTTCGACGAACTGCTCGACCGTGCCGCCGAACGCGGAGCCGAGCGTTGCCTCGCCCATCTCGGCCTGGAAAACGGCCACGCGGCGCGCGACATCCGCGAGCTGCGTGATCTGCTGGAAGCCTGGCGCGATGCCCGTCGCACGGCGTGGCAGACCACCGTCAAGGTCATCACCACCGGCATCCTGGCCGCGTTGCTGGTGGGGGCCGCCATCAAGTTGAAGCTGATGGGAGGCGTGCAATGATCGAGACTTTGCTCGGTGGTCTCCTCGGAGGTGCCTTCCGTCTTGCACCTGAAATCCTCAAATGGCTCGACCGTAAAGGCGAACGTGGCCACGAACTGGCGATGCAGGACAAGGCGCTGGAGTTCGAGAAACTACGCGGCGCGCAGCGAATGTCGGAGATCGGCGCGGGAGCCGATGCGGCGTGGAATGTCGGAGCCATCGAAACCCTGCGCGAAGCCGTTCGCACGCAGGGCGAGAAAATCGGGATTCGCTGGGCCGACGCCTTGTCGATCAGCGTGCGCCCCGTCATCACCTACTGGTTCATGGCCCTGTACTGCGCAGCCAAGACTGCAGCATTCGCGGCTGCTGTGAATGCAGGCGCTGGCTGGGGCACTGCCATCCTGCACGCCTGGACAGAAGCCGACCAAGCTCTGTGGGCTGGGGTGCTCAACTTCTGGTTCCTCGGGCGCGTGTTTGACCGGGTACGGCCGTGATCGAAGTACCGAAAGCGGCCATCGAGCTGGCCAAGCGCTTCGAAGGGTTTGAGCGCAAGGTGAAGCGTGGAATCGAGATCACTGCCATTCCCTACATCTGCCCCGCAGGCTTCTGGACGATTGGTTACGGCCACCTCTGCGATCCGAAGCATCCGCCGATCACGGAGGCAGAAGCCGAGGCCTATCTGGCGCGAGATCTGCAGACGGCTCTGGCGGCGACGCTGCGCTACTGCCCTGTGCTGGCCACCGAGCCCGAGAGCAGGCTCGCTGCCATCGTGGACTTCACGTTCAACCTCGGGGCGGGGCGGCTGCAGACCTCGACGCTGCGACGGCGGATCAACCAACGAGACTGGGGTGCAGCCGCAACAGAGCTGCGTCGATGGGTCTATGGTGGCGGCAAAGTGCTGCCGGGACTCTTCGCGCGACGAGAGGCTGAAATTTCCTTACTGGACACCAAAGTGTAGGGCATCGAGTTTCTGCGGCGCGAATACTTCATGCATCCCATCGCTATTCTTTGCCGATCCCCAGAAGTCCTCAACTCCAGATCAGGCGCCAGGTTGCAACTCCACGCGCACTTCCCGTGGTTTACCGGCCCGCTCAACTGACAAGACCACAACATCTCCTACCTTTCGGTCGTCAAGCCGTGCGAGCAGTTTGGCGACATCGTCGACGGGAGCGCCGTCTATGCCTGTGATACGGTCTCCCGGCACGATGCCTTCGGGGCCAACGGTGATACCGCTCAGCCCCGCCTTTTGCGCCGCTGAGCCAGGGGCGACGCGGAGCACAAACACGCCTTGGGTGCCGGTCAGCGCCTGCAATCGGCGGTTGAGCTGCTCGTCTACCTCGATCCCAAGCGCCGGACGGATGTATTTGCCGGTCTTGATGAGTTGTGGCACCACACGCATGACCGTGTCCACCGGCACGGCGAAGCCGATCCCCGCCGATGCACCGGAAGGGCTGTAGATCGCTGTGTTGATGCCGATCAGGCGGCCGGCCGAATCGAGCAACGGCCCACCCGAGTTGCCGGGGTTGATGGCGGCATCGGTTTGAATCAGGTGTTCGATGGTCACTCCGCCAGATTCCCCGGGCAGCGATCGATCGAGCGCGGACACGATGCCGGTGGTGAGCGTCCAGTCCAGGCCGAAGGGGTTGCCGATAGCGAACACCTTCTGACCCACCTTGAGGTCGGCACTGGTGCCGACCGGCACGGCCGGCGGGCGCTTGAAACCGACGCCGATCTTGAGCACAGCGATGTCGTGCGCGGGGCTCGTCCCCACCAGTGCGGCCTGGTAGTCGCGGCCGTCGGCCAGTTTGACGGTGGCTTCGGACGCGCCCTGGATGACGTGGAAGTTGGTAACGACATGACCGGCGTCATCCCAGATGAAACCCGAACCCGTCCCGCGCGGCACGGAAAAGACGTTGCGCGTCCAGACATCTCGTACCAGTTGGGACGTCGTGATGTAGACCACCGATGCCCGGGATTTCTCGAACAGTTCGATGGTGGCCTGTTCGTCAGCGGCCAGATCGCCACGCGGCGTGACGGTGCGCTCAGCGGCTTGGCGCGGGCTGAACCAGGCCTCGATGGCGGGCAGGAACTGCCAGAACAGCATGAGTGCGGCAACGCACGCAGTGATGAAGAGCCACCGCCGGACGAAATGATCCGGAGCTGGGCGTTGTGGGTAAGGATCGTGGTAAGCCATGGCGGGGGTTCCTTTCGAGTGATTTAGCGCCAAAGGCCGCTCAGGCCCCGGCGTGGCGGGCGCATCGGGGCGAACGACCTTGGCGCGAGATATTCCGTTTGGAACGGCAGGGCCTGCGATGGCTGAGGCGCCAACGCCATCAGGCGCGCGATACGATCCTCTGTCGCCGGATGCGTGCGCAACCAGGACGGTTCGGGATTCCCCCAGCCGGGCAACAACCAGGCCCGCCACGAGCGGCTCACCCGCTCGATCTTCGCCAGCGCCGAGGCGAGCCCGTGCGGATCTCCCGTCAGCTCTACTGCCATCCGGTCGGCATCGAACTCTCGCACACGTGACAGACCCAACTGTGCGAGCAGTGCCAGTTGCGGCGAAGCGGCCAACAACAGTAAGCCAATCCAGTTAATTTCTGCTGCACCGACCAGCAAGGCTGGCATGCTGATCAGGAGCGCGACCTGACCCAACAACGCCAGCAGGTTCGTGAGCCGGCTGATCGAATCGGCCAAGCCCATGACACGAAGATCTTCTTGAGCGATGTGCGCGACTTCATGCGCCAGCACGGCTTGCAGTTCGCGCATACTCAGGCTGCGGAGCAGGCCATCGGTGAGGGCAATGGAGGCAAGGCGCCTGGAGCCGGTGGCAAAGGCATTGACGATGTCGCTGGGCACATAGTACGGAACCGGCGTGTTCGGCAATCCTGCGCGAGCTGCGAGCGCTCGCAGCAACGACCAGATTGCGGGGGCTTCATCAGGGCGCAAGGGACGGGCGCCATACAGACGCAAGGTCATCGCGGAGGCGGCGACAGGTTCGATCAGCAGGGTCAATGCGCATGTTGCCAGTGCCAGCCAAAGGCCAATCTCGCCGAACAGCAGACTGCCAGCGGCAGCCGCGATCCCCACCAGGGTCAAAACCAGCAGCGCGGTTTGAAAGCGATTGAGCCAGCGGTGCCTCGACCTGGCATCGTGTCGGCCGACTAGACCATAGGGGGTCATGCCTCCATTACTCGCTCTTGCGGTCATCGCGTTCACGCATGAGCCAATAGGTCAGACCCAAGGCCAGTACCGTCCCCGCCAGCGCGGCCACTTTGGCAGGATCAACGTCGGGTTCTAGGATGATGAACTTGCGGGCCAGTGCCAGGATCGCGATCAGAATGACGGTCTTGACCTGGATGATGCCTTCCTTGCGCAGAGCCACTTTGACGATCGAATGCTTGAATTCCATGGCGATCAGCAGCGTCATGGTGGCACCGAACACCAGCTGGAAAACCTTATGATCCAGTGGATTCAGCGCATCCATGACGAGCAGTGTGAACACCAGCCGAATCAACTGAATCAGCGAAATCACAATTACCAACGCGCTGACGCCCGAAAGCGTGATGGCAACGACCTGCTCGAAGCGCTCGTAAACCGTCATCAACCGCCACTGGGAGCGCATCTTGTCAAGGGCCGTGTAGCCAGATTCTTTATGCATAAGCGTTGCGCTCTCTCTTTCAATGAAACGTTAATGGAACGGGGAGTCCGAGAAGACGACTCGATTGCACCTGAATCATCGGGGCAATTGCGAAGCCACCCAGCGCATAATGTCCTGCGCGCCCATGGCGCCCGCCTGACGTGCAACCTCATGTCCCCCTCGGAACAAAATCAGGGTTGGAATGCTGCGAATACCGAACTGGGCGGCCAGGTGAGGCTCGGCCTCGGTATTTACCTTGGCCAACCTCACCTTGGGTTCAAGCAGGGAGGCTGCCTGCTCGAACTGCGGCGCCATCATCTTGCACGGTCCACACCACGGCGCCCAAAAGTCAACCAGCAGCGGCAGGTCACTGCGCTCCAGATGACGGGCGAAGGTCGCTGTGGTCAGATCAATGGGTTCTCCGGTGAACAGCGGGTGCTGGCACCGCCCGCAATTGGGCTTCTCTGCCAACTTGTTGGCTGGCACGCGGTTGATGGATTGGCAGTGTGGGCAGACGATATGAATGCTGTCACTCATGAGGGGGCTCCTTGGGACACAGAGGAAGTAATGGCTCCGGCAGTTGGGCCGCTGTGACATGGGGATTCGAGCTGTAGCCCTTGCGTCAGTTGCCGGATGCTGTATTCATCCAGCGTTTCCCGTGCGAGCAGTTCGCGCGCGCACCGCTCCAGCACTTCTCGGTTAATTTCGAGAATTCGGTATGCACGATCAAACACACCCATCACGATGTCACGGATGGCTTGGTCGATGCGTGTCTGAGTCGATTCGGCTACCCGGCAGCCACCCTGTACCAGTTCAGGCGCATCAAGAAAACGCGGCCTCTGTGCCTCAAAAGCAACGTACCCCAAGCCCTCATCCATGCCGTAGCGCGTAATCATGTCGCGGGCGATGTCGGTGGCTCGCGCCAGATCGTCCGCCGCCCCGGTAGACAACTCGCCGAACACCAGCTTTTCGGCGGCACGCCCGCCCAGCAGTACGGCGATCTTGTGCTCGAGATCGGTACGCGTCATCAGGAAGCGGTCTTCGGTGGGGCGCTGCAAGGTGTAGCCCAGCGCGCCGATGCCGCGCGGGATGATCGAGATCTTGTGCACGGGGTCGGTGCCGGGCAGCGCCAGCGCCACCAGCGCATGCCCCATCTCGTGATAGGCCACGGTTTCCCGCTCCTTGGGATTGAGCACTCGGTTCTTCTTCTCCAGGCCCGCCACGATGCGCTCGATGGCGGCGGTGAAATCCTGCAACTCCACGGCGGACGCTTTGCGCCGGGTCGCGGCCAGCGCGGCCTCGTTGACCAGGTTCGCGAGGTCTGCACCCGAAAAGCCCGTGGTCAGCGCAGCCACCTGTTCGAGATCGATATCCTGAGCCAGCGTCACCTTCTTGACGTGGACTTTCAGGATGTCCAGCCGTCCCTTCTTGTCGGGCCGGTCCACCAGCACCTGACGGTCGAAGCGACCGGCGCGCAGCAGCGCCTGGTCGAGGATTTCGGGGCGGTTGGTGGCGGCGAGGATGATCAGCCCGACCGAGCTGTCGAAGCCGTCCATCTCGGTGAGCAGCTGGTTGAGCGTCTGCTCACGCTCGTCGTGGCCGCCGATGGGCCCGCCGACGCCGCGTGCACGGCCCAGCGCGTCGAGTTCATCGATGAAGATGATGGCCGGCGCCTGCCCGCGCGCCTGCTCGAACAGGTCGCGCACGCGCGCTGCACCCACGCCGACGAACATCTCGACGAACTCCGAGCCTGAGATGGAAAAGAACGGTACCCCGGCCTCGCCCGCCACGGCCTTGGCCAGCAGGGTCTTGCCCGTGCCGGGCGGGCCAACCAGCAACACACCTTTCGGGATGCGCGCCCCGAGCCGTCCATACTCCTGCGGATTCTTGAGGAAATCGACGATCTCAACCAACTCCGCCTTGGCTTCATCGACGCCAGCGACATCGGCAAAGGTCACGCCAGTGTTCTTCTCCATGAATACCTTGGCACGGCTCTTGCCGATGCTCAGGAAGCCACCCATGCCCTGCTTCTCGGCGAAGCGGCGGAACAGGAAGAACCAGACGCCGAAGAAGGCCACCGCCGGCAGAATCCAGGAGAGCACATCACGTAGCCAGGTGCTTTCCACCACCCGCGCATAGGGCACGTCGTACTTGGACAGCCGCTCGGCCAGGTCGGGTTCGACACGGGTGGCCACGATGGTGGTCTTGCCCCGGCTGTCCGGCGATTTCAGGCGCCCGGTGACCGTGCGGTCCGACACCAGTACTTCGGCGACGCGCCCCTCGGCCAGCGCTTTCTCGAACTCACTATAGGGAACGGGTTCAACCGTCTTCGCCGCCTGCCAGTAGTTCTGCAGCGTCAGCAGCAACAGGCCGGCGACGATCCAGTAGCCAATGTTCCATTGATCTTTCTTTTCCATGGGCAATGTTCCTCGCAAGCCGTGTCGCTAGAGAATGGGGGTGAACAGACGGGCCACCCCGTCGCGCAAGCGGATGGCCAGCGGGCGGGCGCGCAACGCCTTCGCCGATATCTCGCCCGACGCATCACGAGCGGCATCAAAAAGGGATGACAGCCGCGTAGACAACGCGGTGTCGTACACCTCCACATTGAACTCGAAGTTGAGGCGCAAACTGCGCGCATCCCAATTGGCCGAACCCAGGCAGCACCACGCTCCGTCTACCAGCATCAGCTTGCTGTGGTCGAAGGGGCCAGGCCGTTCGAAGATGCGCACACCGTGCTCCAGCACCTGCCAGTAGTGGGCGCGCGCGGCCCATTGCACCGTGGGATGGTCGCCGTTTGCGGGCGTCAGCACCTCGACGCGCACGCCGCGCAACGCGGCCGTGCTCAGCGCCGCGATCATCGGCTGATCGGGCACGAAGTAAGGTATCCAGATGCGCACCGAATGCTTCGCCGCGCTCAAAGCGCCCATGAAGGTCCAGCGCATCCTGTCCAGGGCCTCATCGGGACCGGCCTCGATGCCGCGCGCCCAAGAGGTTCCTTGCTCATCAGCCGTTGCGGGCGGTTCGCCCCAGAAACCCTTGCTGAGCCGCTCGCCCGTGGTATCGCACCAATCATCGGTGAAGCACCGCATCAGATGCGCAACCACCGGCCCGCGCAGACGAAAGTGCAAATCGTGACAGGCCTGCTCCGGCGCATCGGGCCGCCAATACGGGCTGAAGATGTTCATGCCGCCGGTGAAACCCGTCTCGCCATCGATCACCAGCAGCTTGCGGTGATTGCGCAGATGCGCGGCATGCAGGCGCGCGGGAATCAACGTCGGGTTGAACGTCGCCGCCGGAACACCGGCGCGTTGCAAGGCGCGGTAGGCGCTGCGGGGCCTCCAGCGGGCATAGACGTCGTCGATCAGCACCCGCACTTGCACGCCGCGCTCATGAGCCCGGCGCAGCGCATCGACGAACTGCGCCCCGATGCCTTGGCTGTCGAAGATGTACGAGGTCAAGGCGACGCTGTACCGCGCCGATTCGATGGCGGCGAGCATGGCCGGGTAGGCCTGCTCGCCATCGATGAGCGGCTCGATGCGGTTGCCGCTGGTCAGCGACTGGCCGGTGGCGCGTCCCACCAGGTGGGCCAGACCGGCAAGCGGCGGCGATACAGCCTCGGGCATCGTGGGCGAGAGGTCCTGCCGAACAGCAGGATCTGCCCCCGGGAAGAGCCGCCGAGCCCGCCGCTGGTAACGGTTGATGCCGAACAGCCCATACAGCAGCGAACCGCCCAGCGGCAACAGCGCGATCAGCAGTACCCACAGCGTGGCCGATCGAGGGTCACGCTTGTAGATGACCGCGTGCCCCGCTGTGGGGATAGCGACCGCCAGCGACACGAGGGTGGCTGCCCATGTCAGCCCGTTGGGGTCGGACACGACAGCCTCCCCATGACTCAAGATTCGCCGCCCGCTGACTTCTTCTTGCGCGCAGGCTTGCTCGCGTCGCTCGGCGGCGCCTCAGCCACGTTCGCGGCATCGGGCTTCTCAGGCTCGGCCGGCTTCGCGGGTGGCTCCTGGCGCTCGAAGACCACCCGTTCGGCCTTGTCGTCCCAGCGGGCGCTCACGTGATCGCCCTTGCCGATGCCGCCACCCAGCATCTCGCGCGCCAGTGCCGTCTCCAGCTCGCTGCGGATCAGCCGCTTGAGCTCACGCGCGCCGAACTCGGGCTTGTAGCCTTCCTCCGCGAAGTGATCGATCAAGGTCTGATCGAAGGTCAGCGTCACGCCCTGGCTGGCGGCGTTGCGGGCCACGCGATCGAGCTGCAGGCCGACGATATGGCGGATCTCCTCCTTGCCCAGCGCATGGAAGACGATGATCTCGTCGATGCGGTTGATGAACTCGGGGCGGAAGTGTCCGCGCAGCACGTCCATCACCTCGGACTTGGTCTTCTCGTATTCCTCGCCGGCGGCGCTACGGGCCTTCAGCCGACGCTGGATGATGTCCGAGCCCAAGTTCGAGGTGGCGATGATGATGGTATTGGTGAAATCCACCACCCGGCCCTTGCCGTCGGTGAGGCGGCCGTCATCGAACACCTGCAGCAGGATGTTGTAGACGTCGGGGTGTGCCTTCTCGATCTCGTCCAGCAGCACCACACTGTAGGGCTTGCGCCGCACCTTCTCGGTGAGCTGACCGCCTTCGTCGTAACCGACATAGCCCGGAGGCGCGCCCACCAGGCGTGCCACGGTATGGCGTTCCCCGTACTCGGACATGTCGATGCGCAGCAGCGCACCTTCATCGCCATAGATGGACTCGGCCAGCGCCTTGGCGAGCTCGGTCTTGCCCACGCCGGTCGGCCCGAGGAACAGAAAAGTCGCCACCGGCTTGCTGCCTTCGCGCAGGCCCGCGCGCGACAACCGCACGGCATCGGCCACCGCGCGCACCGCTTCGTCCTGGCCCACCAGGCGCTCGTGCAGCCGCTGCTCCAGATGCAGCAGCTTCTCGCGTTCTTCCACCGTCAGCTCGTTGACCGGAATGCCGGTCAGGCGCGAGACGATCTGCGCGACATGCTCGGCCTTGACTTCGGCGCTGCCCGAGGCGCGCTCGCGTTCCCATTCCTCGACGAGCTTCTTGAGTTCGGCTTCCTTGGCCTCGATGCGCTTGCCAAGTTCAGCAGCCTTGTCGTACTGCTTGCGTGCCGCCACATAGTCCTGCTCACGCCGCAGCTGGTGCAGTTCGGACTCCAGCTCTTGCACCGCCACCGGGCGGGCCGTGGCCGACAGCTTCACGCGTGCGGCCGCCTGGTCGAGCAGGTCGATGGCCTTGTCAGGCAAAAAGCGCGCGGTGATGTAGCGGTCCGACAACTCGGCGGCGGCGATGATCGCATCCTCGGTGATGCTGACCTTGTGGTGCGCCTCGAAGGTGTCGCGCAGGCCGCGCAGGATCATCATGGTCTGCGCTATCGTCGGCTCGGGCACCATCACCGGCTGGAAGCGACGCTCCAGCGCGGCGTCCTTCTCGATGTACTTCTGATACTCGTTGAGCGTGGTAGCGCCGATCAGGTTCAGTTCGCCGCGCGCCATCATCGGCTTGAACACGTTGGCCACGTCCAGCCCGCCTTCGCCGCCACCCTGGCCTGCACCGACGATGGTGTGCACCTCGTCGATGAAGAGAATCAGCTCGCCCTGGTGCTCGGTCACTTCCTTGAGAACCTTCTGCACGCGCTCCTCGAACTCGCCGCGGTACTTGGCGCCTGCCACCATGGCGTTGATGTTGAGTTCGACCAGACGCTTGTCGCGCAGCGTCTCGGGCACTTCGCCGGCGACCATGCGCTGCGCCAACCCTTCGACGATGGCGGTCTTGCCGACGCCGGGCTCGCCGATCAGCACCGGGTTGTTCTTCTTGCGCCGGGCCAGCACTTCGATGGTCGTCTCGATCTCCTGCGCGCGGCCGATGACCGGATCGAGCTTGCCCTCGCGCGCCATCTTGGTGAGGTCGCGCGAATACTTGTCGAGTTCCGGCGTGTTGGTCGGCGTCTCGGCGCGGCCATCCTCGGCCCCTTTGCCGACCACCTTGCTTACCTGCTGGCGCAGCGCTTGCGGCGTGAGGCCGTAACGGCGCAGCAGGTTGGCCGCCAAACCTTCGCCTTCCTCGGCGAGCCCGATCAGGAAATGCTCCGGCCCGACATAAGAGTGGCCGAGTTCGTTGGAGGCCACGAAAGCACGGCTGAGCGCGTCCTTGACCCGGGGCGACACGCCGATCTCGCCCTCGAACGGCTTATCGCCGCGCTTGGCTTCGGATTCGATCTGGCGCTTGAGGTCATCGACCTTGATCTTGAACTGCCCCAGGATGGTCTTGACCACGTCGCTGTCGGATAGCGCCAGCAGCAGGTGTTCGGTATCGACTTCGGCGCGCCCGAACTCTGCAGCGTGTCGGGCGGCCTCCTGCAATAGGGCCTCGGACTGTTCGCTGATACGGCTGGCGAGCCCACTGCCGCGACGGCGCGAGGTGCCCGTACCGGCCGGGGCGGGTTCGCCGAACGAGGCATCGACCACCTCGTCGGTATCGGCCGCCATGGACCGCGCGTCGTCACCGATGCGGAAGAAGTCGCTGCCAAGGAAGTCTTCGAACAGCCCGCTGCGCGAGCCGAACAAGGCTTCCAGCGGTGAGACGGTGCGCTTTTGCTGGCGCACCAGTTGGCGATAGTGATCGTCACACAACAGCATGGTGCTGTGGCGACCATTGAGATTGGCTTCCACCCGCACCGTGGCGGGCTGGCCGCAGACTTGGCATTGTTTTCTGGCCATGCTGTTGCTCCTGTAAAGATTGATCTGACGAGGACCGCCGATCACGGTGCCTCATCTCTTTGTGGTTTTTGAGAAAAACGCGCTGCCCCGCGTCAGCCGTTGATCGGGATCGAGCGCCCCTGCTTGGGGGCACTGGCCTCGCGCTTTTCCATCGTGATCGTGAGCACGCCGTTCTTGAAAGCGGCCTTGATCGTGTCCTGGTTGGCATCGGCCGGCAGGTTCAGAGCGCGCTGAAAGCTGCCGTAGGAGCGCTCCACCCGGTGGAAACCACCGTCTTTGCTTTCCTGCTCCTGACGCTTTTCACCGCGCACCAGCAGCACGTCGTTGTCGAGCGTGATCTGGATGTCTTTTTCCTCGACGCCGGGCACTTCCAGGGCGATCTTGTACTGCTTGTCGGTCTCCTGGATGTCCAGCGCCGGTTTCAGCAGGCCCGGCCACTCCGACGGCCAGCGTGGCATGGCCAGCGTCGGGAAACCGAAGCCTCGAAACGCGTCGTCGAACAGGCGATCGATCTCGCGATGCAATTGCAGGAGGGGACTGACGGGCCCACCCGCCACCGGCAGGTCATAGCGCTGCACCGGCAGCGAGGCAGTGCTCTGTTGTTCTTCCTGCTCCTTTTTGAACCAGTTCCAGGGAGCCAATTTCTTGAAATCAATGTCCATGTCATACCTCCAGAAATCAATTGAAGACTCACTCAATCCGTTTGCCTGCGGCTATGGATGGCGCGCCCAGGCAACACGGGATGTTTCGCTGACTTCGGCTGCTCATCTGTGCGTATCACCTCCTTCTTTCTGCCTGCTTGGATCTGATCATTGATCCATTGATCGATTTCACTTTGACGAAACCGCCACGTCCCGCCGACCTTGAAGGCTGGAATTTCCCCGTGCGCGGCGAGCCGGTAAAGCGTCCGCTTGCCGACCTTTAAGTAGGTAGCCAACTCGTCGAGTGTGAAGATCGCCTGCTGGCGCGCTGTCATACCACCCCCACAAGTTCCGTCGTCACGCGGCCTCGCTCGAGGAAATTCTTGCAAGATTTTGCGCCTAACATGCCGAAAGTCAAGAGTCAACATCCAGCGACCTGCTGGCCGATTGATGTGACTCAAATCTTCAAGGACGGTATGCCAGGGCGGGCCAGTCCGGCGCAGGGGACAGTGGGTTGATCGGGACCTTGCGGGCGCCGCCCACGGCCGCAGATCAAACACCGATCCTCACGTTGTAACCGAGCGCCCGCAGCCCCTTGCTCGTCCGCATGTTCCTTGGCGGAAACTCGTCTGGGCGCGCCCAGCCGACGATTTCCCCGAGACTGCTCAGGCCAATGTGCGGAATGGCCCAGTCGTCGCTGCGGATCGCGTTACCCAAGAAGCCCAGTGGCAGCGCAGGACGATTTTGGCCAAATCATCGAATCCACGTCCTCAAGGCCAAGGCGTTACTATTTAGTTCGGATTACGGACGCGGGTTCGGTTCCGTGTTCCACCACCAATACCCCAAGGTCGACCGGTTTTTCGGTCGGCCTTTTTTATTGGTGCTCGACAGCACCCAACGTACCCGACGCAGTAAATTTGACCTTCGCCCGCACGTTTTCGAGCCATGCCTCGCCCGCCCAAATACCGCGTACAGTTCCGCATGCGCATCCACACCGGCCAGGGGGTGGCGATCGGCCCGGGCAAGATCGCGCTGCTCGAAGCGATCGTCCAGACCGGGTCGATCACGGGGGCTGCGCGGCAGATGGGCATGTCTTACCGGCGGGCCTGGCTGCTGGTCGATGATCTCAACCGCGCGATGCGCTCGCCCGCAGTGCGCACCGCAACCGGCGGCGCGCGTGGCGGGGGCACGTCAGTGACCGCGGCCGGGCACGAGCTGATCCGGCGCTATCGCAGTGTAGAAGCCACGGCCGAGCGGATGACGGCCTCCGACCTGGATGCCATCAAACGGCTGCTCGCTCTCTGAGGCTTCCCTGGCCTAGCGGCCAATGGCAAGCTCCGCCGCCCGACACGCTGCAGCCGGCCATCCGAAGCCCACGACCGTACGGCCGCGACGCGGCACCCCTCGCTGTGGGCTACCGCGCGACGACGCCTGGACACGCCAAGTTTCGTAGTATTCTCCCGTATATGACGATCCCCGGCCTGCCCGCCTTCGACTGGTTTCCGGTGGCGCTGTCGCTGAAAGTTGCGTCGCTGGCCACGGTGCTGGCGCTGGCAGCCGGCCTGCTGCTCGGATGGGTGTTCGCACGCAGGCCGTTTCCCGGCAGCGGGCTCGTGGAGTCGGTCTTCATGCTGCCCCTGGTGCTGCCGCCCACCGTCATCGGCTACGCCATCCTGGTCGCCGCGGGACGCAATAGCCCGCTGGGCGCCTGGCTGAAGGAACACCTGGACTACAGCCTGATCTTCAGCTGGCATGGCGCGGTAGTGGCGTCCGCCCTGGTGGCGCTGCCACTGGTGTTGAAGTCCGCCAGCGCGGCCTTTTCGCGCGTGGACCGGGCGTTGGAGGCGGCGGCGAGCACCCTCAATCAATCGGCCTGGTCGGTGTTCGCAAGGGTGACGCTGCCGCTGGCGTGGCCAGGCATCCTGGCAGGGACGCTGCTGGCATTTGCCCGCGCAATGGGCGAATTCGGCGCATCGCTCATGGTGGCCGGCTCCATCCCCGGACGGACCCAGACCTTGTCCATGGCCATCTACGATGCCGTGCAAGCCGGCGACGATACGCTTGCGCTCGCCCTGGTCATCATCACGTCCGTCTTGTCCGTCGTGATCCTGGCCGCATCCAACCGCTATCTGTCCCTGCGTTGACCGGCCCGGCAGAAAGCCCATGAACCCCACGCGCATGCGCCTTGCGATCGTTTGCCTGTCGGCCTGCCTCTTCGTCCTGCCCGGTGCGGCTGCCAGCGGGCAGCTGACGGTTTCGGCTGCCGCCAGCCTGGCGGATGTATTCAAGGATCTGATCGCGCAATTCGAGCAGCAGGCTCCGGGCACGACGGTAAGCCTAAACACCGCGGCCTCCGGCGTGCTGCTGCGGCAGATGGAGCAAGGTGCGCCCGTAGACGTTGTTGTGAGCGCGGACCAGGAAACAATGGATGCAGCCGCGGCCCGGCACCTAGTCGATGCGGCCACCCGTCGCGACGTCGCCGCCAACGCACTGGTGCTGGTGGTACCGCGCCAAGCCGGCACCGCACCTCAAACGCTACGAGACCTGGCTTTGCCCACCATCGCGCGCATCGCCATTGGCAAGCCACAGACCGTGCCCGCGGGGCGCTATGCCAAGCAGGCGTTGCAGGCCGCCGGGCTATGGGATGGACTTGCCGACAAGCTCATCACGGCGGACAACGTCCGCCAGGCATTGGACTACGTCGCACGGGGCGAAGTCGACGCCGGCTTCGTCTACGCCAGCGATGCCGCACGCGCCACCGGCAAAGTGCGTACAGCCTTCACGGTGAGCGGCCACGCACCCATCGCCTACCCTGCGGCGGTCTGCTCAGCGAGCACAAACAAGTCCCTGGCCATGCGCCTGGTGGACTTCCTCGGTACAACGCAGGCGCGCGAGACGCTCGCCCGGCACGGGTTCCGCGCGCCATGATCGAGGTCGACATCCGCTTGCAGGTGCGCGACGGGGCGCGGCGCTTCGACCTGGCCCCGCGCCTTGGCACGTCCGCCCCGTTCGCGGCCTTGTACGGGCCGTCCGGATCCGGCAAGTCGCTGACCCTGCAGGCCATCGCCGGCCTGCTGCGGCCCGCGGCCGGACGCATCGTGGTTGGCGGCCGCACGCTTTTCGACGCCGCCCGCGGCATCGACCTGCGCCCGCGCGATCGCAAGGTGGGCTACCTGTTCCAGCACTACGCGCTATTTCCACACCTGACCGTGCGCCAGAACGTGGCGTTCGGGCTGACGTCGTGGCTGCGCCGCCTGGACCGGCGTGGCCGTGCGCGCGTCGATGCGCTGCTGGATCGGTTCGGGCTCTTGGCCTTGGCCGATAGCCGCCCTGCGGCGTTATCCGGCGGCCAGCAGCAGCGCGTGGCGCTGGCGCGCGCGCTGGCGTGCGAGCCGGACGTCCTGCTGCTGGACGAGCCATTCGCCGCGCTCAACCCCATGCTGCGCGCCGGGCTGCGCACCGAACTGGCTGCCGTCTGCAAGCAATGGGGGATCCCGGCGTTGATGGTCAGCCACGACGTCGATGATGTGCTGGCGCTTGCCGATGTGGCCTTCGTCTACGACGCCGGCCAGGTGGTGCGCGAAATCGACCTGCGCGACGGTGCAAGCCGCGAACACGCAAGGCAAATCCTTGATGAGCAGGCGCCGCCAGACACGCCGCTGCGCCGCAAGCTGCGCCGGCTGTTGCAGGGCGCGGACCTGGCCGCCGGCGCCCCGCCGGATGCACCGCCAGGCCCGACGTAGCAACCTGCCGCCCGGCCGCGCCCGGCCGCCGCGCCGGTTGCTGCTTGGACACGACACGCATGGCTGGCCAACCCATCACCGCGTCCCGGACCGTCGCCGCGCTTATGCAAAGCGGGGCGCAGCCTTTAGAATGAGCCGCTTGCATCCTGCCCCAGCTTTTACGTCCTGCCGTCCAAAGTGATCGCCCTTCTCGAAGCCCACCGCGCCGGCCTGCTCGGCCGCAAACATTGGCTGCCCAATATCGTTTCCGGGATCATCGTCGGCATCGTCGCCCTGCCGCTGGCCATGGCCTTTGCCATCGCTTCCGGAGCCAAGCCGGAGCAAGGGCTGTACACCGCCATCGTCGCCGGCTTGGCCGTCTCGATATTCGGCGGCAGCCGCCTGCAGATCGCCGGCCCCACCGGCGCCTTCATCGTGATCCTGGCCGGCATCACCAGCCAGCACGGCATCGCCGGCCTGCAACTGGCCACGCTCATGGCCGGCTGCATCCTGGTGCTGCTCGGGGTCACGCGCCTGGGCGCGGTGATGCGCTACATCCCGGCGCCGGTCATCGCCGGCTTTACCGCCGGGATCGGCATGATCATCTGGGTAGGCCAGTGGCAATACTTTTTCGGCCTGCCCGAGGCGGCCGGACACTTTCACCAGAAGCTGTGGCAGCTGCTGCGCGCGCTGCCGGACCTGCATCCGGCCACGACGCTGATCGGGCTGCTGTCCCTGGCAATCGCGATCTTCGGGCCACGCGTGCGGCCGCTGCGCCGGGTGCCGGGACCGCTGCTGGCGCTGGTGGCAGCCACGACGCTGCAAGCGATCTTCGATTTCGGCGGGGTAGCCACCATCGGCTCGGCTTTCGGTGGCATTCCGCAAGGCTTGCCGCGCTGGCAATGGCCGGAGATCACGCTGGAGCGCATCCTGGAATTGATCGCACCGGCGTTTGCGATCGCAATGCTGGGCGCGATTGAGTCGCTGCTCTCGGCCATCGTGGCCGACCGGATGGCCGGCACGCGGCACGATTCGAACCAGGAGCTGATCGGGCAAGGGCTGGCCAATATCCTCGCGCCGCTGTTCGGCGGCTTTGCCGCCACCGGCGCCATCGCCCGCACGGCAACCAATATCCGCAACGGGGGCACCGGACCGCTGGCCGGCATCGTCCATGCCCTGACGCTGGTGCTCATGCTGCTGGTGGCCGCGCCGCTGGCCCAAGGCGTGCCGCTGGCCACGCTGGCGGCCATCCTGTTCGTGGTGGCCTGGAACATGAGCGACGTGCGGCATGTCCTGACCATGATGCGACGCGCGCCCAAGGCCGACGTCCTGATCCTGCTGGCCACCTTCCTGCTGACCGTGTTCGCCGACTTGGTCGTGGCCGTCAACATCGGCGTGGTCCTGGCCATGCTGCATTTCCTGCGCCGCATGGCAGCCAGCGTCGAGGTCGCGCCGATGGGCACGGACGAGCTGCGCGCGGTGCTGGCCGAATCGTCCTGCCCGGCCACGCCAGCAGACGTGCGCGTCTACACCGTGGAAGGCCCGCTGTTCTTCGGTGCGACCGGCGGGCTGGGACGCTTGCTGGCCATGGACGAGCCGCTGCCGTCGGCGGTGATCATCCGCCTGGGCTGGGTGCCGTTCGCCGACTTCACCGGCCTGCAAGCGCTGGAAGACGTCATCCGGCAACTGCAGGGCCGCGGCGTACGCGTGTTGCTGTGCGGGCCGGTGCCGCGCGTGCGCGGCAAGCTGGACCGAGCTGGGTTGACCGCCTTGGTAGGCCGCGACCACATCCACGCGTCCCTTGCCGGTGCCCTGGCCGATGCCGCCGGGTCGCTGCAGCCCGGCGCGTCCCAACCGCAGCCGGCCTGATCAGCCGGCCTGATCTCTTGACCGGTTCCGGACCTCGCCCGGACGGGGCTTTTGCGCGGAGAGCCGCGACCAAGGCCGCGCCAGCCAGGCCGGCCGCAGGCCCTTTCCAGCGACGAGCGACGCACAAAGGCCTTTTTAGGCCCTTTTCCGGGCAATTGAATCGCCTGTTCGCTGACTAGAATCGTCCGGGATTCCTGCCCGCGCGCAAGGGCTTTCGGACGTCCGTGCGCGCGTCCTTGCGAGCCCGCACATGAACCCGTCTACCCTGATCGGCATCGCCATCGGCGCGCTGACGCTGGTCGCCGCCGTGGCGCTTTCGGCCACCGATCCGGCCCTATACCTGAACCTGCCCGGCCTGGTGGTGGTGCTGGGCGGCACCTGCGCGGCCTTGTTCCTGAGCTATCCCCTGCCCGAGGCCCTGCGCGTGTTCGCGCTGTTGCGCACGGTCCTGCGCCGGGAACGGCTCGACGAGCAAAAGGACATCGACGAGCTGGTCGCCATGGCCGAGCTGTGGATGAAGCACGACGTGCGCAAGGTCGAGCAGGAACTGAAGAAAGTCACCAATCCCTTCTTGCGCACCGGGGTGCAGCTCATCATCGACAATACCCCGGAGGACCACATCATCGAGTTGCTGCAATGGCGCATCGCCCGGCTGCGCGCGCGCGAGCACGCCGAGGCGCAGATGTTCCGGGTGCTGGCGGGCTTTGCGCCGGCCTTCGGCATGCTGGGCACCGTGGTCGGCCTGGTCAATCTCATGTCCGTCATGGGTGACGGCGACGTTGCCGCGATCGGCCGGCAGATGGCGGTCGCGCTGATGACCACGCTGTACGGCATCGTGCTGGCCAACCTGGTCTTCAAGCCGGTGGCGGTCAAGCTCGAGCGCCGCACGGACCGGCGCTTGGTCGTGATGAACATGGTGCTGCAAGGCATTTCGCTGATGTGCGAACGACGCGGCCCGGCCATGGTGCGCGAAACGCTCAAGTCCTTCATGCAGCACTACGAAGACGAAATCTACGACGCCCGCGCCGCGACCGAAGGCAAGCCCCCCACCCGGCCTGCCGCGCCAACCAAGCCCGCGCGCGGCGCCTCTGTCGCGCCCGCCCCCCTGGCCACGGGCGGCGTGGCCACCGCCGTGCAGGCCTACACGCGGGCCGCGGCTGCACCGCGATGAACCGCCCGGCCGGCCTGTTCTCTGACGCCCCCTACCCGGGATATGCCGGGGTCGGGCCGTCGCCGGCAGGCAATGCCCCATTGCACCGACCGGCGGACGCCACCCTGCCTTACGGCCCATCGCGGCTGCCGGGCGAGGGTGCGCCGGCTGCGCGCCCTCGCCTGCGAGACTTGCTGCCCAAGCAGGCAGCAGCTCCCAAATCGCCACGGCGGGACCGATTCGCCAAGTGGCATGTCGCGCAGCCGTCCGAGCAGGAATCCGAAGGCTGGCTGCTGCCCTACCTCGATGTATTCACCCTGCTGCTGGCATTGCTGGTCGCGCTGCTGGCCTTTACCCGGGCCGAGATCGACCGCCGAGACACCACACCGGTCGAGAACGCCGAACCCGCGCCGGTACGGCTGGTCGGCTCGATCGGCACTGCCGGCCTGCCGGACGTGCGTCTTTTTGGCGACCTCGACCTGCCAGCCATTGCCGCGGCCTGGGCGGCCCCGGCCGGCGAAACCGCCGAACCGGTCGTCGCCCACGGTCCCGCCACCGAGCCCGCCAGCCCTGGCGCGGCCGTCCGCGTACCTGTCCCTCAGGGTACCTCCGAAGCGGCGGCCAAGCCAGGGATCGGCGGGACCGATGCGGCCAGACCGGCCGCCGGCCCCGCCTCCGACACGGCCGACGCAACAGACGGCAGCGCGCCTGCCGCACCGCCCGAACCGGCCGAGCCAGCGTCGGCCCCACCGTCGATCGCCGACCTGGGATTGGATGAGCTGGGCGACTCGGTCGACATCATCGTCAACGAACAATCCATCAGCTTCCGCATCAGCGCCGAGCTGCTGTTCCCGTCCGGCCAGGCCGAACTCGGCCAGCAGGGGGTCGACGTGCTCAAGCGCCTGGCCGATGTCATCAACCGGACGGATTACCGCGTGTCGGTCGAAGGCCACAGCGACTCCGTGCCGATCCGCAACGGCCGCTACCCGTCCAATTGGGAACTGTCGGCCGCGCGCGCAGCCAGCGTGCTGCGCCAGCTCGAGCGCCATGGCGTGGCGTCGTCGCGCCTGAGCGCGACCGGCTATGCCCATACCCGGCCCATCGCGTCCAACGGCAGTGCGGCCGGCCGCGCCGCCAACCGACGCGTGGAACTCATCATGGAAACGGGCGTCAGCCGGCTGCAGCCCGCGCCGGGCCAAGCCGCGGCCACCTTTGGCCATCCGGCCAAGCCGGTGGCTACGGACGACGTGCCCGGCCCCGGACGCCCCCCGGACACCGACCCGTCGTCCTGACAACGCGTCATCCCAACGGCAATCGCCCGGACCCCTTCAGGCTGTGGGCGCGCTTGCCAGCTGTGGGTTTGTGCCGCAGCTGGCAAGCGCGCCCGGCGTGATCCCGCAACGACCCGACCATGTCATCAACGCCCCGATTGACCCTGTTTCTGTACACCGAAGAAAAGGCCGGCAACCGGCTGGTCGAATCCGAGCTCATCGGCACGATGTCCGATATCTCCGGACTGGAGCAGCTGGTCGTCGTGCAAGATCCCCACAGCGGCATCAAGTTCGTCTACCGCATCGACCACTTCACCAACAACCTGGACGCGGTAGCGATCACCGAACTGGACAGATCCATGTTCGACGGACGCAACACCGTCAAGATGAATGACCTCAACCTGCGCTTGGGCCCGCCGGCCAACGGCGTAAAGCTGCTGCGCGGCAAGCGCGAGTGGATCCAGGACAAGGGATCGGTGCTGTCGGTGCTGCTGCACAACGCAGCGCGCAAAACGACGGGTTTCGTGCCCCGCACGATCAAGCGCGAGCGCCTGACGCAAATCCCGCAAGGTGCGCCCGTGGAGTATCTGTCCGCGGAAACGAGCGCCTCGCCCGCACCCGCGCAATCCGCGCCGGCCGGCGAGGCGGGCGAACTGGCCAGCGGGGGTCGCTAGGCCGCGACGGCAGCCGGGCGAGTGATCTCGCGATCGTCTATGGGCCAATGCAGCGCGGCAGCCAGCACGCCCAGCGCGATCGCGCCGGCCCAGATCCAGGCATACGAGCCGGTGACCTCGAAGACGAGGCCGCCCAGCCAGACGCCCAGGAAGGATCCCACCTGGTGGCCGAAAAAGACGAACCCGAAAAGCGTCGTGATGTAGCGCACGCCGAACACCTGGGATAGCAGGCCGCTGGTCAGCGGCACCGTGCCGAGCCAAACCATCCCCATGATGCAGGCGAAGGCATAAAGCGTCCATGGGCTGGGCGGCAGCCAGACGAACAGCGCCATGGCAGCGGCACGCACCAGGTATACGCCAGACAGCAGGTATTTCCTGCGGAACATGCCGCCGAGCAACCCGCAGTAGTAGGTGCCGGCGACATTGGCCAGGGCGATGATGGCCAGGGCGACCACGGCATGGGACGCATCCAGCCCCCGGTCGGCCAGATAGGCGGGCAAGTGCGTGGCAATGAACGCCAGTTGGAAGCCGCAGGCCAAGAAACCCGCATTCAGCATCCAGAAGCCTTTGTGGCCAAACGCCTCGCGCACGGCCTGGCCGATCGGCATGTCCACGACATCCTCGGCCAGGGCCGCCGGACGATCGCGCATGGGCAAGGCCAGCGGCAACATCATTGCCATGACCGCGGCGAATGCCAGCAAGGCCGCCACCCACCCCCAGGCATCGATCAGCACCTGGGCCACCGGCACCAGCAAGAACTGCCCCAGCCCGCCGGCGGCGCCGGCCATGCCCAGCGCCCAGCTGCGTCGCTCGGCCGGCACCAGCCGGCTAAGTGCCCCGTAGATGACGGCAAAGGCCGTGCCGGACAAGGCCACCCCGATGCATACGCCCGCGCTCAAGACAAATGCTGCCGGCGTATCGGCATGCGCCATCAGCACCAGGCCCAGCGCATAGCACGCCATGCCCGCGACGATCACCCGCGCCGATCCCCACCGATCGGCCACCATGCCCGTAAAAGGCTGGGCCAGGCCCCACGTCAGGTTCTGTACCGCCATGGCCATGCCGAAAAGCTCGCGCGACCAGCCCCTGTCCAGCGTGACGGGCAGCAAGAACAATCCCTGCACGTGCCGAACCCCCAATGCCATGCCCATGACGATGCCGCCGGCCAGGACGGCTAGCCAGATGAGGGCGCCACGCGCCGACGGGGTGGCAGCCGATGCGCCGCGCTCGTAAACAGGAGAATCCGCCATGAAAAAGCCTCGCACTTGGACGCGGCAGCGGGATCGCCGCCTGCAGCTGGCGCATTACAAACCTGCCCGACCTGTGCTTCAATCGATTTTTCATGACTGTCGCATGCGCCATGGGAATGCCAACTCCGCTTGCCCGGCTACCTTCGCTGGACCTGATACGTGGTTTCGTCGCGGTGGGCCGCCGCATGAGCATCACGATGGCCGCGCAGGATCTTTGCCTGACGCAGTCGGCCGTCAGCCGGCAAATCCACGCCCTGGAAGAGCAGCTCGGCGTCAAGCTGCTGGTGCGCGGCTACCGGTCGATCTCGTTCACGCCGGAAGGCCTGCGGCTGTTTCGTAGCGCCGACGGCGCCGTGCAGCAGCTGCAGGAGTCGGTCGGCGAGCTGCGCCACGCCGACGCGGTGCGACCCGTGACGCTGACGTCGACGATCGGCATCACCGGGCTATGGCTGTTGCCCCGCCTTGCGCGGCTGCAACGGCAACATCCCGGCGGGCAGGCTGCCGCTGATCCAGCCACTGCTTCGCGACGGGCGCCTGGTACAGATCGACACGCCGGCCGGCTGCCGGCAAATCGATCATGCGTATTGGCTGATCCAGGCCGACGAGCGTCCACGGCAAGAGGTTCGCAGCGTCGCGCAATGGATAGCCGAAGAAGCGCGGCAGTCAGTCTGACGGCGCTGATCCGGCGGTGCGCACGACCCGGTCCGTATCGAAGCCCAGCGACCGGGCATGGTCAAGCAGTGCATCGACCGTCGCCCGGTCCGCGCGGCGGTCCCGAGACAGCACCCAAAGGTACTTGCGGTCCGGCGTGCCAACCAGCGCATGCCGGTAACCGTCTTGCAGGCGCAAGATCCAATAATCGCCCCATACCATGGGCAGCCACGAGGTCCACGCAGGCGCAAAGCGCACCTGCAGCTTGGCAGGATCGGGAGGATCGGCATCGCGCGACAGCCGTGCCAGGCCGTGCGCGGTCTTGGTTGCGCCGTCGCGGGTACGGCATTGGTTGACCACGTCGATGGCGCCATCGGGGCGGATGCCGTAATCGGCTTGCACCTCGCCCGCGCAATCATCTTGGAAACGGTTGGGCAGGCGTGCCTGTTCATGCCACGTGCCGGCGTACCGCTGCAAATCGACGCCGCTTTGCACGGGCAGTGCGCTGCGCTGCGCCGCGCAACCAGCCAACGCGGCCAAAATCACGGAGGACGCGATCAAATGTCTCATGGAGATCCTTTCGGCTAAGCCGGAAACCCTTTCGCCGGAAACCCTCTCGGCTAAACCGGCAGGCTAGCCGCGCATCGACGCCAGCGGTGTGCGCATTTGCAACGAGACTGCGGCAACGCTATGCCTTGCGGCGTGCGGAGAGTTTCGTGCGCCCTCATACATTTTGAAAATTTATTATCGTTGACCGGATTTGTATTTGTTTTCAAAATGCTGCGCGCGCCCTGCGCATCCCGACAATTTTGCGGAATCAAACGGACGATGAAATCGATATTTTTGCGATCAATCAAGTGGCCGGCTGTTGCGCTGTTGGCGCCGATGCTGGGCGGCTGTGCGGCACTGACGGAATCGGATGCCGAGTATTACCGTAAGCAATGCATATCGCTAGGGATTGCGCCGGACAGCCCCAACTTTGAAAACTGCATCCTGCAACAGCAGCGTTTGGAGGAAGAGCGGGTCCAGCATTACATGGATCGGGAAGCGCTGGAAAAGCACGACAAGCGCAAGAAGTAAGCCCCCCGCACGGCCGGCCGGCTGCCTAGGTGGCCAGCCGCGCCTCCCGCGGGCAAGCCCGCAGCCCCGGTCCCGCCACATCGCCTACGCAGGACTGACCCTTGCTGCCCGCAGCGGCAGGCTGGCGCCTGCTGTGGCGCAAAGGCCGGGCCTGCCCACCCAACCCAACAGCCATCAATGGCACGGCAAAAGCAACAAGGCCTTGATTTCTTGCGAAATCAAGGCCTTGCGTGCATATGAATTCTTTGGGGTGGCTGATGGGACTCGAACCCACGACAACCGGAATCACAATCCGGGACTCTACCAACTGAGCTACAGCCACCGCTGGAAAAGCGGGGATTCTAGCACGTTTTTTGGGCGACCTTTCTGCTTCGCAAGCCTAAGCCGCCCACAGCCGTTGCGCCGGCGCCTAAACCGGGCGCCCGGCTGGCGGCCGGGGCATGGCGCAGCCGCATTTGGGTGACAATACGCGCCGCATGCATAACAGAGACGGCACGGCCGCCGGCGCGCGGGCACGTCCGCAAGCAAGGGCACGCACCCGGACAGGCATCAACGCAGGCAGGAAGACATGGCTCGCATCGAAGCGCTGTTGGCCGAGTACTGGCCGCATTTCTTTTTTGCTTTGAGCCTGGTGCTCGGCACCGCGGCAGCGGTGCACGCGGCCATGACCAAGCACGACGTGCGCGCAGCCATCGCTTGGGTCGGGGTTGTGGTGTTTTCGCCGATGTTCGGCCCGCTGCTGTATTTCATCGCCGGGGTCAACCGGGTACGCCGCGAGCGCCGGTCGCACCGCCGCGACGATGCCGAAGTCAGTTATTTCGTGCCGGGCGGCAGCCCCCGGGAGCTGGACGTGAAGCCCGTCGCCGGGCCGCAGTTCGCCTCGCTGAAAATCCTCGGCGACAAGGTCAGCGTGTTTCCGCTGACCGGCGGCAACGCGATCGCGCCACTGGATGGCGGCGACCAAGCCTACCCGGCCATGCTGCAAGCCATACGCCGGGCGCGGCGATCCATCGCCCTTCAGACGTATATCTTCGACTCCGATCCGGTGGGCCGGGAAATCGCCCAGGCACTCATCGAAGCCCACGCCCGCGGCGTGGAGGTGCGTGTGCTCATCGACGCGATCGGCTCGACCTATTCGCGTCCGCCCATCCACCGCATGCTCACGCGCGGCGGGGTACGCACGGCGCTGTTCATGAGCAAAGTCCTCACGTGGCGCCTGCCTTATGCCAACCTGCGCAGCCACCGCAAGATCCTCGTGGTCGATGCCCGTGAGGGGTTCACCGGCGGGATGAACATCCGCGCCGGCTTCACTGCCGCGCATACGGGGGGCCGGCCGGCGCGCGACGCGCATTTCCGGCTCGAGGGCCCTGTCGTCAGCCAGCTGCTGGCGAACTTCTTTCGTGACTGGCACTTCACCACGGGTGAGGACTTGAACGGCCATCAGGCGTTCCAAGCCGGGTTCGCGCCGGCCGGCGACGTGCTGGCGCGCTGCGTGCCGTCGGGGCCGGACCGTACGTTGGGCAGCACGCACGACATGCTGCTCGGCGCGTTGGCGGTGGCGCAACGCCGGGTCTGCATCCAATCGCCCTACTTCCTGCCAGACCAACCATTGATCGGCGCGCTGGCCACCGCGGCGCGGCGCGGCATCCAGGTCGACATCGTCATCCCCGGCACCAACAACCTGCGCCTGGTCAATTACGCGATGACCGCCCAACTCGACCAGGTGATACGCACGGGCTGCCGGGTATGGCGCGCGCGCGGCCCGTTCGATCATTCCAAGCTGTTGGCCGTGGATGGCGCCTGGTGCTATGTGGGGTCTTCCAACCTCGATCCACGCAGCCTGCGGCTGAACTTCGAGCTGGACGTGGAACTGTACGACCCGGCCACCGCGCGCTGGATCGAGTCGCGCATCGATAGGCTGATCGCCGACGCCCGCCCGGAAACCCTGGCGACGCTAGCGGCGCAGCCTTTCGTCAAGCGCCTGCGCAACCGCGTGATCTGGCTGGCTTCGCCCTACCTATGAGCCGAGGCGGCGGTGACGCCGCCACCGAAGCATGTTGGCGCGGCAGGAGGGGTTCGAACCCCCGACCCTAGGCTTAGAAGGCCTATGCTCTATCCAACTGAGCTACTGCCGCTGCGTGCCTGCCGCCCGGGCAGGAAGCCCGCGCATTTTAGCGTGCCGGCGGCGAGTGGCTCCGGCCGGGTGCCGCCTGGCGCTCGATTATCCGATACATACGCCACAATCCGACACATGCCGGTTTCCTCATCCAGCACCGGCGTAACTGCGCGTACGATGCACATCGCATCGCATCGCGCCCCGCATGCCGGAAAGGCCTGCCCGCGCTTACAACCGGTATCAGCCGGGGGGATGCCCGATGCTACATTGCCCCGTCCTTTTCACGAATAGCCAGTATGAAGCCTTTGTCGATACGTTCCCTATGCCGTGCGCGCGCCTGGCTCGCACTGGCGTTGGCCACCGGGCTGTGCGCCGGCGCAGCCGCGGGGGTGAGCTACCGGCTTGACCGCACCCAGGCGATGCCGGGCGAGACCCTCGGCATCGAAGCCGTGTTCTTCAACGATGGGGACACGGCCGCGCACTGGCTGCCACCACGGCAAATCGTGCTGCAGTGGCGCAGCGCCCAGGGCGGGATCGTGCGTAGCCTGGCCTACTTGGAGGGCGATGCGGCCGAGCTGGCCGTACCGGTCAACACCTTCGCCAAGGTCGCGTGGCGCGCGGTGGTGCCTCCCCGCCTGCAGGGCCTGCAAGCGCTGACCATCGAGGGTGAGCCTGTCATGCTGGCGTTGGATACCGGCAGCAGCCAACCATCGACGACCGCCGCCGCGGCATCGGCGCCCATCATCGACGCAGGACGGCCGGGCGGGCCGCCTGGCACGGGCGAGCCATTGCCGCCCCAGGCCGTCGCCCAAGCGCCCGCGGCATCGGTCACCCCACCCGTGCCGGCCGCACAAGCGCCGGGCACATCGGCGTTCGATCGATTGCGCAACAACCTCTCGTCGTTCGAACCCGTGTATTTCGACCTGGGCCGGCGCGGAGGCGCCAATGCGCGGTTCCAGATCAGCTTCAAATACCGCCTGTTTTCCCCTGAGGACCCGCAGCATCCATCCTTCATCGACAACCTGTATCTGGGCTATACGCAGACGGCGCTGTGGGACCTGGCCGGCGAATCCCGCCCATTCGTCGACACGACGTACAACCCGAGCTTCTTCTGGCGCAGCGAAAAGCTCTGGCAGCCCAAGGGCCGGCACTGGTACGTGGGGTTGACGGGCGGCGTCGCGCATGCGTCCAACGGCAAAGGCGGCGAGGATTCGCGTTCGGTCAACGACATCTTCGTCGAGCCGGCGCTGAACTACCGCTTCGATAGCGGCAGCACCTTGAGCTTTGCGCCCCGGTTCAGGAAATATTTCGCATTGGGTAATGACAACAGGGATTACTCTGACTACGCCGGCCACGTAGACTGGAAGCTGCGTTGGGCCCAGGACGGCGGATGGGTACTGTCGGCCCTTTACCGACAGGGCGATTCCGGCCGGCGGGCCGCGCAGTTGGATGCCGCATGGCCGTTGTCGCGCACCTTCCTGCGCATGAACGGCTATCTGCACCTGCAGTACTTCAACGGCTACGGAGAAACCCTGCTGGGCTACAACCAGCGCAACGAGTCGCAGTTCCGCATCGGCCTGTCGCTCATCCCTTGATGCAAAGCGCCGGCTGCGGTTCGACGCGGCGAGCTGAGAACCGCATGCAGCAAGACGTCATGCTCCCGGGCTGCGCCGGAGAGGTTGCGGCCTGGATCCGCAGCCGCGATGGCTCGGCCTCGGCCTTCGGGCCATTGCAGCAATGGCCGCAGCACCTGCGCGCTGCCATGACGCTGATGTTGGCGCATCCGGCGCCCATGGCGCTGATGTGGGGGCCGCGCGGCCTGCTGCTGTACAACGACGCCTATGCCCAATGCTGCGGCGAGCGGCATCCCGCCCTCCTGGGCCGTCCCGTCGCGGAAGCCTGGCCGGAAGCCGCGGAATTCCATGCCGGCGTCATGGAGCAAGTGCTGCAGGGCCGGCATTTGTCCTATCACGACCATCCCGTGGCCGTATCCCGCGACGGCCAGCCCGGGCATCGCTGTTTCGATTTGCACTACGGACCGGTGTACGACGACGCCGGGCACGCCGATGGCGTGCTGGCCGTGCTCATGGAAACCGCGCCGCCGGCGCGCGCCCAGGAACGATTGCATCAGTCGCAAAAGATGGAAGCCATCGGCAAGCTGACGGGCGGCGTCGCGCACGATTTCAACAACGTTCTGCAGGTGATCAACGGCAACCTGCACCTGCTGCGCCTGCAGGCGCAGGGCGACGAACGGATGGAAAAACGGCTGCGCGCGGCTTCGTCGGCCGTAGCCAAAGGCGCACGACTGGCCGCGCAGCTGCTGGCATTCGCGCAGCGCCAACCGCTCGAGCCCGAGCCCGTCGACATCGGCCGGCTGGTGGCATCGATGGGCGATACGCTGCGCCGCATGTTAGGCCAGGGCGTTGAGCTTCGAACTTGCGCCGCTGCCCCGCTCTGGATAGCGCTCGTCGACAGCCACCAACTCGAGAATGCCATACTGAGCCTGGCCACCAATGCGCGCGATGCCATGGGCGGCGATGGTGAGCTGCGCATTGCGTCGGACAATGTGACTGTTCCGGCGCATTTCCTGCCGGATATGCCGGCGGGCGACTATGTGACGCTGACCCTTTCTGATACTGGCTGCGGCATGACCGCAGACGTCGCATCGCACGCCTTTGAGCCCTTCTTCACCACCAAGCCGGCCGGACGGGGAACAGGGCTGGGCCTGAGCATGGTGCACGGGTTCGTCCACCAAAGCGGTGGCTACTTGCGGTTGGACACGGCGCCTGGCTGCGGCACGCGCGTGACGGTTTTCCTGCCCCGCCATGACGGCCGACAGGGGGTCGGACGGCAGCCGGTCCAAGCGGGCGTGCGCGGCGGCCACGAGCGCGTCCTAGTAGTGGAAGACGACGACCTTGTGCGCGAAGCGGCCGTGGACCTGCTCAGGCAACTGGGCTACCGCGTGCGCCAAGCACGCGACCCCGATGCCGCGCTGGCGCTGCTCGAGGCGGGCGCATGCTTTGACGCCATCTTCACGGACGTAGTCATGCCCGGCAAGCTCAAAAGCACCGAATTCGTCGAAAGGGCACGTGGGCTCCTGCCCGGGGTCAAGGTCCTGTACACGTCCGGCTACACTGCCGACGCCCTCATGCGCCAGGGCCGGCTGGCACAAGGCGTCGCGCTCCTGCACAAGCCCTACGGCCGCGACGGGCTGGCGCGCAAGCTGCGCCAAGTGCTCGACGGCCCGGCCGCGCCCACCGGCACGCAGCAGTAAGGATTGCGCGCAAGGGACGGGCAGGCACCCGCCAGGTACGCATCGTGGCGCCCCTGCCAGCGGCATGGGGCCCTGCCCGCCCCGGGCTTCCCGGGTAAGATGGTCCTGCTGCGCAGACAGGCAAGGGACAACATGCAAACAGAAAGCTTCTTCGCGTGGCTGGGTGGGTTGCTCGGCGGATTGATACGCGCCATCGTCGACGGCGTGCGCTTCGTGCTGGGCGGCTTCGGCGACGCAGTCGGCGACTTCCTGGGCGGCATCGCCGCGGCGATGGGCATGAGCCCGTCTGTGTTCAACTTTGCCTGGCTGCTGTTCGGGCTGCTGCTGCTTTATGCCTGCGCGCGCGCTTTCATGCGGCGGGCGATCTTCGCCGGCATCATATGGCTGCTGCTGGCGGTATTGGTGCTAGGCGGACTGGCCGGCTGACAGCGGGCAGCCGCGTCTTGCGCGACCATGCACCCCTTGCTGCATGTAGATCGCCCGGCGCGGCATCGACAACCATCGTCGCGCGCGTGCGATCATGATCTACGCCCTGCTTGCCGATGCGGTGCTGGCCCTGCATGCGGCCTTCGTCCTGTTCGTCGTGCTGGGCGGTGCGGCAGCCTGGTTGCGTCCCTGCATTGCCTGGCTGCATGGGCCGGCGGTCGCATGGGCCGTGTGGATCACGATATCCGGCGGGACCTGCCCGCTTACCCCGCTGGAGAACGCCTTCAGGCATGCGGCGGGCCAAGCAGGCTATGCGGGTGGCTTCATCGAGCATTACCTCACCATGCTCATCTATCCGACCGGGCTGACCCGCCCAGTCCAAATCGCCCTGGGCGTGGCGGCGGCGCTGCTCAACCTGGTCATCTACCTCGCGCTCTGGGCGCGGCACCGCCGCCGATAGGCAGGCGGCAGCCGGCCGCCGCGGTGCGCCGATTCAATTCAGCGTGATGCCGGCCTTGCTGACCACTTCCGCCCAGCGTGCCAGATCGCGTTCGACGATGGTTGCCAGTTCCCCGGGCGGCTGGTAGCTCGCCTGCACCCCCAGCTGGTTCATCTGCTCGGCAAAGGACGGTGACTGCACCACCTTGCTGACCGCTTCGCTGAGCTTGTCCACGACATCCTTGGGCATATCGGCCGGGCCGAACAGCGAGAACCAGGCCTCCAGCGTGAACCCCGGCAGCCCGGCTTCGGCCGTCGTCGGCACGTCCGGCAGCATGGGATGGCGCTGCTTGCTGGTAATGGCCAGTGCCCGGACCGAACCAGCCTGGATGTGGCCGATTGCAGAAGGCGGCGTGGTGATGAACAGCTGTACCCGGCCGGCGACCAGATCCTGCATCGCGGGCGCAGCGCCGTTATAGGGGACGTGCATGATATCGGTGCCGGTAAGCAGCTTGAATTGCTCGGCGCCCAGGTGCTGGATCGAACCGTTTCCCGAGGATGCGAAGTTCAGGCGGCCGGGTGCTTCCTTGGCCTGCTCGATGAGTTCCTGCAGGGTACGGGCGGGGGAGTCCTTGGGCACCAGGATCACATGCGGGCCACGGATGACCTCGCCGATGGGCGTGAAGCTCTTGACCGGGTCCCACTGCAGGTCTTTGGACAGCGCAGGATTGCCGGTGTGGAATCCTTCGTATGAAAACAGGATGGTGTAGCCGTCCGGCTTGGCGCGGGCCACGTAGGCATTGGCGATGTTGCCGCTGCCGCCTGCCTTGTTCTCGACCACGACCGGCTGCCCGAGCACCTCCTTGAGGTCGCGGGCCAAGGCTCGGCCGGCGATGTCCATGGTGCCACCGGCCGCCACCGGCACGATCAGCGTAATGGGACGCTGCGGGAAATCGGTGGCCGCCGCGCTCGCTGTCAGGACGAGGCCAAGCGCAGCCGTCATGACGCGCATTCTGGTCATTGCTGTCTCCGTCGTTGTAGGTTGTCCTCGGACGGGCATTATTGGCCCGCATCCCGCTGCTGCCGATGGCGCATTGCTTGTATCAGCTATGCCGTTGCGGTTTAGCTCGCCGTGGCGACCCGCGGTCAGGCCACGTCCAGATGCAAGGGCAAGGGACTGGCGTGCAAGACCTCGAGCAGGACAGGCTTGAGCTGCTGCAACACCGCCCTTCCCGCCTGCGTCAATGGGCGGCTCACCGATGTCGTGACCATCAGGCGGGTTTCCAGCCGGGGCGCAAGCGGCGTCGCCACCAGGGCCCCGGCGCGGACCTCGCCGGCCACGGCCGGCATCGCCAGCACCGTATGGGCGATGCCGGCGAGCGCCACCTCCTTCATCAGTTCCAGCGTGTCCAATTCGTACTCCGGGTCCAGCGCGACACGCACGCGCGCGGCTGCCGCATCCAGCGTGCGGCGCAACCCGTGTGTGCCGCTGGGCAATGCCAAAGGCAGCCCGGCCAGGTTGGCGACCGGCATGGTGCTGCGTCGAAGAATGCCAGCCTCGCGCGCCAGGCGCGGGTGGGAGACCAAGAACAGCCTTGCCGCGGAAAGGAAGTCGACTGAAATGTGCCGGGATCGCCTTGCGTCGTGCAGGATGGCCACGTCCACGCGCCGGTCCATCAGCCATTCGTGCACATAGCCGCTGTAGCCGGTCAGGAAATTGACCTTGACCTTGGGCGCCAGCTCGCGCATGCGCTTGAGCAAGGGCAGGCCGATGAGCGATGCCACCGTCGGCGTCAGGCCGACGGTCACCACCCCGCCCAGGGACTGCTCGCCGGCACGCAGGGTTGAAGCAGCCACGGCCAGCTCGCGCAGCAGCGGCCGTATCCGCTGCGCGAATATTTCGCCCTCGTGGGTCAGCGAAACGCCGCGCCCATGCCGATAAAACAGGCGCACGCCACATTCCTGTTCCAGCCGTTGCACCTGCCGGCCCAGCGCGGGCTGGGCCACGCCGATGACGCTGGCCGCGCGCGAAAAGCTGCCGTGCTCGGCCACCGACAAGAAGTACTCCAATCGTTTCAGGTCCACCTCGCCCTCCCGCGATGACCGCCGCAGGCCTGGCGCACGCGCCGGTTCGCTGCGCCTGTCCACCCATGCTACCTGAGCATAGCTGATATAGGCCTCCAACCATTGCCGGCATGGCTGCCGCGCGCCAAGAATACGTCGCCTGTCCCCTGCGGCGGCCCGATCGTTTACGGAAAGGAAATCCCGCATGTCCCAGACCGCATCGCACGCCCTGCTCAGAATCCTTCAGGCCAGCGGCGTAGACCGCGTCTTCCTGGTGCCCGGCGAGAGCTATCTCGGCATCCTGGATGCGCTGGTCGACTTTCCCGGCATCGACACCGTGGTCTGCCGGCACGAAGGCGGCGCAGGCTACATGGCCGTAGCCGACGGCAGGTTGACGGGCCGGCCCGGGGTGGCCATGGTCAGCCGGGGCCCCGGCGCGGCCAACGCCGCCATCGCCGTGCACACGGCCCAGCAGGATGCGGTGCCGTTCATCCTGGTGGTCGGCCAGGTTCCCAGGCGCGACCTGCGCCGCGAGGCGTTTCAGGAAATCGACTACCAGAGGATGTTCGGCGGCATCGCCAAATGGGTCGCCGAGCCGACCACGCCAGAGCAGGTCGCCGAAGCCGCGTTCAAGGCGGTGCGCATCGCAACGACCGGCACGCCCGGCCCGGTGGTGCTGGCCATTCCCGAAGATATCCAGCAGCAGCAGGTCGAACAGCCGGCATGGAAGGGGGTGCCGCATGCACCGGCCTTGCCGGATCCGGCCACGCTGGCGCACATCGTGTCGCGGCTGGAACGCGCGGATAGGCCCCTGGTGATCGCCGGCGGTGCACTGGAGCGGCCCGGCGGGCGCGAGGCGCTGCTGGCCTTTGCGCAAGCCTGGCAGGTACCGGTGGCGGTATCGTTTCGCCGCCAGGATTTGTTCCCGGCCGCCCACCCGCTTTATGTCGGCGACCTGGGGCTGGCCAACCCGCCAGCGCAGATACAGGCCATGCACGACAGCGATTTCATCCTGGCGCTGGGCACGCGGCTGGGCGATGTGCCCACCCAGGGCTACAGCTTTCCGCGCCTGCCTCAACCGGCGCAGACACTGCTGCATTGCTACCCCGATGACCATGTGGTGGGCCTGCATTACTCGGCCGAACTTGGCCTGGTATGCGACCCGATCGCGCTCGCCCGGGAATTGGCCAGCCGTGCACGTACCGGGCAAGCGCCGGCGTCGGCCAGGTGGCATGCGCGGCTGCGCGCCTTGTTCGAAGACTACGCCCGGTGGCCAGAGCGTAACCCGGCCGACGGGGTCGATTTCGCGGCCGTCGTGCGCAGCATCGCCGCGCACGCGCCCGACGACGCCATCATCTGCCTGGATGCGGGCACCTTCGCGGCCCCGGTCTACCGCCACTTCGGCCTGCGCGGGCAGCAGCGCCTGATGGCGCCGATTTCGGGCGCGATGGGCTACGGAACCCCCGCTGCGATCGCCAGCGCCATGCGCCATCCCAGGCGCAAAGTCCTCTGCCTGGTCGGCGACGGCGGCTTCATGATGACGGGCAACGAGATGATCGCCGCCGCCGAACGCCGCCTGCCCATCCTTTTCGTGCTATCCAATAACGGCAGCTACGCGTCCATCCGCATCCACCAGGAACACCAGTACCCCGGACGCGTAAGCGGGACCTCACTGCACAATCCGGATTTCCAGGCCCTGGCAGCCGCGTTCGGCATGCCCTGCCGCCGCATCGAACATGCCGGCCAGATAGACGACATCGTCGCGCACGCGATGGCCCAAGACGGTCCCATGTTCGTCGAAGTGCGCAGCAGCCTGTCCGCCGTCCTGCCCACGGTGCGCTAGGGTGCCTTAAGGCCCTCATTGCGACGTAGTGCCGCGACGGGTTCTACCCCCGGACCTGTGGGCAACGACCGGTGTCATGAACCCGTCCGGCGCGCCGCGCTCGCGTCGCTTGCTGCCGTCGGGCACGCCGCTTGCTGGCCGCGCTCACCGGATGCAAACCAGCGTCCGACCGCCAGGGAGGCGAACCATGACACTGAAACGCGATGGGACAACCGTCCATTACCAAGGCAAGCGTTGCGAGTTTGCCGCGCCTGAGCAGGCCGCAGGCTTCATGCTTTCCCTGCAAAAAGGCAAGCCTTTCGACCTGTGCTGCCGCGTCTGGCTGCCGTCGCGCATCGAAGACACCCCGGCGCGTCCTGTGCGCGGGTCCACCGGGACGAATGCCCGGCGCTGAGGGCTTGGCGCCCATGGATACCCCGTGGACAGCGGCGCGCGCAGCGCAATCTGGCAAGCCTGCGCCTGAAGCCGCCAGGCGCATCGCGGCACCCTACCCGAGGCGCGACGCTTCGCCGCCCCATGAAATCGCCAGCCAGAATATCTTGGCGCAGCGGCTGGCCGCTTTGCTCGGCCTGGAGTGGGTGGCCGACTACGACCCGGCCGTCCGCGCGTCGGTGGGCAGCGTCTATTACGTGCCCGCGACGACCTTGATCGGGCCGCAGCAGGCCGCGGCGCTGGGCGTGACCGGCCCGCGCGACCTATACGGCGGCGTCGCACCCTATGGATTTGTCGCTACCAAGGCGATCACGCATCCGCTCTATGGCCGCGCGCGCGGCCCGAAAGGTTGGTCAACGGCGTTCGGCGCGCGCGTGCGCGACACAGTACTGCGCGGGCACACAGTGTTTAGCTTGGCCGATGCCCGCCGGGCCGGCGCCGCGCTGCTGCTGGGCGGCCCGGTGCGCGTCAAGCCCGCGCGGGCCACGGCCGGGCGTGGCCAAAGCCTGGTATCCCACCGCGATGAACTCGAGCTGGCGTTGGAGGCACTGGACGCCTCGGACCTCGCGCAGTGCGGCCTGGTGCTGGAAGAGCATCTCGAAGACGTGCGCACCTACAGCGTGGGCTGCGCAAAGGTCGGCGAGACCGAACTGGCCTACGTCGGCACGCAGGAACTGACCCGCGACAATGCCGGAGAAATGGTCTACGGCGGCTCCCAACTGCTCTGCGTGCCGGGCGGTTTCGACGCCTTGCTGGCTGCGGACATCGACCCGGCCGAGCACCGCGCCGTGCAGCTCGCGCGCGCCTATGATGCGGCGGCGCTCGCCTGTTTTCCCGGCCTATACGCCTCGCGGCGCAACTACGACGTGGCCCTGGGACGCAGCGCCGCAGGCGCCATGCGCATGGGCGTGCTCGAGCAATCGTGGCGATTCGGCGGGGCCAGCATCGCCGAAGTCTGCGCCCTGGAAGCCTTCCAGGCCGATCCGGGACTGTCCGCGGTGCGCGCCTACACGCGCGAACGCTACGGGGAACACCAGCCCACCGATCCGTCTACGCTGGTCTACCACGGGCACGACACCGAAGTGGGACTGATCAGCAAATACGGCGGCATTTCTGCCTATGGCAACCCATAGCATATCGACTTGCATACCGGTTGATGACGGGCAGGTCGAAGCCACTTTCCTGACGCCCCGTGCGAAGATTCCTGGCGTCCTATTCGTGCACGGCTGGGGAGGCAGCCAAAAATTCGACCTCAAGCGCGCGCGGGGCATCGCCGGCCTGGGCTGCGTCTGCCTGACCTTCGACCTGCGCGGCCACGCTGCCGACCAGGACAGGCAAATGCAGGTCTCGCGCGACGACAACCTGCAGGACGTGGTGGCGGCGTACGACCGGTTGGCGGCGCACCCTTGGATCGACCAATCGGCGATCGCCGTCGTAGGAAGCAGTTACGGCGGCTATCTCGCGGCCATCTTGACCAGCATGCGGCCGGTCAAGTGGCTGGCGTTGCACGTCCCTGCCCTGTACCGGGACGACGAGTGGATGCTGCCCAAGCGCCAGCTCGATCGCGCCAGCCTGCTTGCGTATCGGCAATCCCACGTGCAGGCGCGCGACAACCGGGCACTGTCCGCCTGCCTGGAATTCACGGGTGACGTGCTCATCGTCGAGGCCGAGCACGACGCCTATATTCCCCACTCCACCATCATGAGCTACCGGGCCGCTTTCCAGCGCTCGCATTCGCTGTCACACCGCATCATCGACGGCGCCGACCATGCACTGACCGACAAGGCGTCGCAGCAGGCCTATACCGCGATCTTGCAGAACTGGATCACCGAAATGGTGGTGGGCGCCCGCATCGGCACGACCGCCGACCCATAGCGGCAGCCGGGCGACTGGCGCAGGCGTGCCCGCCGCTAAACCTACCGCTAATCGACGTAACGGGTTTCGGCGATGATGGTTTGCGCGCCCAGGTCGTTCAAGCGTCGTCCCACGCGCGTGCCCAGCGCAATCGGATCGGCTGAACGGGTTTCGTCGTAGACCTGCACGACGCTGCGGCCATCGAGCGAGATCACAACCGCCTGTAGCTTGAGCAGGCCATCCTCTATCCACGCATGCGCCGCAATCGGCGAATCGCAATGGCCATTGAGCACGCGCAGCACCGCCCGCTCGGCCTGGTAACAGTACATGGTGGGACGGTGGTTGATCGCCTGCAGCAGCTGCCGGACTTCGGCATTTCCCACTGCATACTCTGCCACCACCACGCCCTGGCCGACGGCAGGGCACATTTCCTCGCGCGAAAACACCCGCGAGATGCGGTCCTGCATGCCGATGCGCTCGAGCCCGGACTTGGCCAGCAGCAGCGCGTCGACCGCGGGCGTCTTGCCGCCGTAGTTGAATTCCATTGGCACGCCGTCGTCCATGCGGGCGATGCGCTTGTCGGCGGCGCCCCGGAACGGCACGATGGTGGCATTGGGGAAAAGCCGCCGCAAGAAGGCGGCGCGGCGCACCGACGAGGTGCCGATCACCGCGGGCGTCGCCTCCGCATCCAGCCCGCGGCGCATCACCAGCGCATCGCGCGGGTCGCTGCGCGGCAGGCAGGCGCCGATGGCAAAGCGCGTGTCCTCGTAGTATTCGTCGTTGCCGGGCAGGTCCTTGAGCGAATGCATCACCATGTCGGCCTCGCCCTGCAGCAACATCTGGTGCATGGCGGTGATAAACGCCCCACCCTTGCCGCCCAGCGCCCCCAGGCGGCTTTTCAGGTCGAGGTCGGCATCGGCCGGCCGGCGCACCATTTCGAAACGGTGCTCGGGAAAGCGTTCCTGCAAGGCGCGGATGATGGCCTCGGTCTGGCGCACCGCCATGACGCTGGCGCGCGTGCCGATTCTGAATACTCTAGACATGCGAATTCCGAAATTTCTACGCGGTCGGCAGCAGTTGCGGCCGCGCCGGCCGTATCTGGCAGCCGGGCCCTGGCGCGCCGGCGGCCCAGCACCGCCCAGCAAGGCCTTGCAATGGTAGCCGATTTTGCCGTCGGGACGCTTGGCGTGCCGGCGCCGGTCAATCCCCTTGGGCAGGCAGCCCGTCGTAAACCAGCGAGGCGGCAGCAAGATCCTCCAAGGCCGTCCCGACCGACTTGAACAAGGTGATTTCGTCTGCCTCGTTGCGCCCGCCATGCTCGCCCCGGCATAGCTGCGCCAGCGTGGCGGCGGTGCGCTCGCGCGCGAAAGCCCCGCTTTTGATCGGTTCGAGCAAGTCGCCCGATTTTTGCAGCGCCTCTTCGGTGTCGACGAAGACCGTGGCCCGGCGCAGGCAGTCGTCGTCGCTTTCACGCATGGCGGGCGTGAAGCTGCCGATCAGGTCCAGGTGCGCGCCTGGCCGCAGCCACTGGCCACGCACCAGCGGCTGCCGCGACAAGGTCGCGCAGCTGATGATGTCCGCCCACTGCACCCCGGCCTGCAAATCCTCCACCGCTTCGGCGACGTATCCGGCCCCGGCCAGCCTGCGCGCCAGCGCCGCTGCCCGCCCGTGATTGACGTTCCACACCCTGACTTCGCGGATGGGCCTGACTGCGGCATAGGCATCGGCCAGCACGCTCGCCACCCTGCCGGCGCCCAGTACCAGCAGGCGCCGCGAATCCGGCCGGCTCAGGCGCTCGGCCGCCAGCGCCGAAGCCGCCGCAGTGCGGCGCGACGTGATTTCGTTACCGTCGATCACCGCCAAAGGCACGCCCGTGACAGCATCGAACAGGGTGTAGGTCGAATGCAGGCCTGGCAGACCGCGCGCGCCATTGCCAGGAAAAATCGTCACCGTCTTGACACCCAACCGCCTGCCATCCTGCCATGCGGGCATGAGCAGCATGGTCCCTGCCTGCGCGTCGCCCTGGCCAATGGCGTGCACGTGGCGCAAGGGCACAGTGCAGTCTCCTTGCCTGAACATCTCCCGCAACGCCGGGATCAGCCTGTCAAAGGGTAGCAGCCGACGGGTGTGTTCGGCGTCGATGATCCGCATGGCGCTCATACCACCGGCGACAACCCACCATCCACGTTGATCGCCGTGCCCGTGATGTAGGACGCCCAATCCGACGCCAGGAAGCACGCTGCCGCGGCAAATTCCTCGGCCCGGCCCACGCGGCCAAGCGGGATATTGCCCGCCAGGTCCTTGAGCACCGCTTCCAGCGGCACGCCCAGGCGGTCGGCGCGCCGCACCCACTGGTCGCTTTCGATCTTGCCCACCAGCAGCGCGTTGACCAGGATGTTGTCCGGCGCGCCTTCGGCCGATAGCGCCTTGGTCAGCGCCATGCCTGCCGCACGCGAAACCGACGTCGGCACCGACTTGGCGCCCGGCGCCTTGGCTGCAGTGTTCAGCACGTTGATGATCCGCCCCCAACGACGCTCCTTCATCTGCGGCCACACCAGGCGGGCAAGCCGTATCGCGGCAAAGAGCTTCAAGTCCAGGTCAGCCTGCCAGGCTTGGTCGGTGACTTCGACGAACGGGTGCGCGGCCGACACACCCGCATTGTTGACGACGATGTCGACCTTGCCGAAAGCCTGCATGGCTGCGTCGTAAAGCCGTTGGATGCCTTCGGCGGTGGACACGTCGCACGTCACGGCGTGCACGCGCGCGCCGGCGCGCGCGGCCAGCGCATCACGGGCCTTGGCAAGCGGCCCTTCGCTGCGCGCGGCGATGACCAGCTCGGCGCCCGCTTGCACGAAGCGATCGGCGATGGCGTATCCCAGCCCCTTGCTTGCGCCGGTGACGACGGCGGTACGCCCTTGCAGGCTGATTTCCATGGGATGACTCCTTGCTCGTATGCAAAAACAAACTGCGCCAGTGTATGGCAGACACGTACGCGCCGAATCGCCATGGGCGGCATCCGGTCCACGGCACGGACTGTCTTCAACCTGCGATCGCGCAGGCCAGATGCCGCGTCAGCTCTGCGGCCGACATTTCCCGCGCAAGGGCCGCCGCCTGCCCGGCCCACATGCTGCTGAAGTCCGCCTTGCCGGCTTTTTCTGCCGCCGCACGCAACGGCGCGAGTGCCCCGCCCGCGGTCGGGAAAGCCGGCGCAGCCGCCGACAATGGCCCCATCTCGCGCATGATGCGGTTGATGATGCCGCGCGCGGGACGGCCGGTAAACAGGTTGGTCAGTGCCGTGCCGTCATCGCGCGCGGTACGCAAGGCTTGACGATGGAAAGGCGTGATTTTGGCCTCGGGCGTGAGCAGGTAAGCCGTGCCGACCTGCACCGCCGAGGCCCCCAGGGCGAAGGCTGCCCTGACGCCTCGCGGATCGGCGATCCCGCCGGCGGCGATCACCGGCACGGACACGGCATCGACCACCTGCGGCACCAGCGCCATGGTACCGACCTGCGCCGACATGTCATCGGTCAGGAAGTTGCCGCGATGGCCACCCGCCTCGCAGCCCATGGCGATGACGGCATCCACGCCGTGCTCGGCTAGCCATCGCGCCTCGGCCACCGTCGTGGCCGAGGCAATGACCTTGGCGCCCGTGCGCTTGACCCGCTGCAGGAGATCCTCGCGGGGAAGCCCGAAATGAAAGCTGACCACCTCCGGCCGGTAAGCCTCGACGATGGCGCAATACTCTTCGTCGAAAGGCGAGCGGTTACTGGAAGGAACCGGCTCGGCCGGATCCAGCCCAAGCTCGACGTAATACGGCGCCAGCGCCGCGCGCCAGGCCATTTGCCTGGCCGGGTCCGGCGCAGGCGCCGCGTGCGCGAAGAAGTTCAGATTGATGGGATTGCGGGTCGCGGCGCGTATCCGGTCCAGCGCCGCCCGCATCTGTTCGGCCGACATCATGGCCCCGGGTAGCGAACCCAGCCCGCCGGCTTGGCTGACGGCGATCACCATCTCCGGGGTGGTCGCGCCCGCCATGGGCGCCTGGATGATGGGCAGCGAAATGCCGAACAGATCGAGTATGGGGTTGTCCTGGCGATTGGCCATGGCGTGGTGCTCCCTCGTGCGTTGAACCATCCGGCCGACCTGCCCTGGGCACGCGCCCGCCCATGGCAGGCACGCGTCGTGCTGGCGGCCAGCGCTGGTTCTACTGCAATTTCCCTGCGGCCGCCAGCCGGGCCGCCCGGCGGCCCATAACCGAAGGCTATGGAAACTGTCGGGTTAGGCATTTGTGCCCCCCGGCGGCACACGGGACAATCGCAGCCTGAGGTTATATTTTCGGAGGTTTTGCGGCAATGCACGCATGCGTGATCGGCGCCGGCGTGGTGGGCGTCACGACCGCTTATCGCCTGGCCGCCGAAGGCCATCGCGTCACGCTCGTGGACGCGCGCGCCCGGCCGGCAGAAGTGGCCAGCTACGCCAATGGGGGCCAGCTCAGCTACAGCTACGTCGCCCCCCTGGCCGGGCCGGGCGTGCTACCCAACGTGCCGGGCTGGCTGTTGCGCGAGGACTCGCCACTGCGCTTCACGCCACGGCTGGATCCTCACCAATGGCTATGGGGGTTGCGCTTCGTCGCGGCGTGCAACGCCGCCACCTCGACTCGCACCACGGCGCAGATGCTGACGCTTTCCTATTTGAGCCGCGATACGCTGCATGCGCTGCTCGAGCGGGAAAAGCTTTCTTTCGGGCACCGGAAGAACGGCAAGCTCATCGTCTATCGGACACCGGCACTGCTGGACAAGGCGCGCAAGCTGGTGGAATACCAAGCCCGCCACGGCGCAAGCCAGGAAGTGCTGGACCGGCGCCAAACGCTGGAACGGGAACCGGCGCTGGCGGGCTTGGGCGACCGGCTGGCCGGCGCGGTCTACACCCCTGGCGAGGAAGCCGGCGATTGCCATGCCTTTACCTGCGAACTGTTCGCGCGGCTGCAGGCCATGCCCGGCGTCACCGTGCGCATGGGGGCCCGCGTCGACGCATTGGTACGGCAGGCCGGACGCATCGTCGCTGCGCGCACGAGCCAAGGCGACATCGAAGCCGATGCCTTCGTAGTAGCGGCAGGCCTGGGCAGCCGCGAATTGCTGCGCCCGCTGGGGGTCTCCCTGCCCCTGTATGGCCTGAAAGGCTATAGCTTGAGCGTGCCCGTAGCGGGCCAGGCGGCCGGCACGCCGGCGATCAGCGTCACCGACTACGAGCGGCGCATCGTCTACGCGCGCGTCGGCGACGTGCTGCGTATTGCGGCCATGGTCGACATGGGCGCGCGCGACGACAAAGTCGACCCGCGTCGCATCGCCCTGCTCAAGCGACAGGTACGCGAAGCCTTCCCCCAACTGGACCTAGACGCCGCTTCGCAATGGGCGGGGCTGCGCCCGGCCACCCCTGGAGGCAAGCCGATCATCGGCGCCTCGCGCGCGGCCGGCAACCTGTGGCTGAACGTCGGCCATGGCGCGCTGGGCTTCACCCTGGCCTGCGGCAGCGCGGCGCTGTTGGCCGCGCAAATGGAAGGGCGCATGCCGCCGATCGATCCGGCTCCCTTCCTTCCTTGAGAAGTGCCGGCCCACACGGGCCAGCAACCGCTCAATCGCCCATCACGAGCCCCTCTCGGCGCGGATCGGCACCGCCCTGCAGCATTTTGCCGTCCATGACGATGCCTTGCAGCCCGCTGGGAAAATCCAGCAAGCTGACCTCATGGCCCATGGCCCGCAACGGCTCGACCAGGGCGGCGAGCGAGGTGCCCTTTTCCAGCTCGGTCTGCTTGTTGCGGCTGCCCATGTTGGGCAGCGAGATGGCCTGCTGGATATCCAAGCCCCAATCCAGCACCCCGACCAGCGTCTTGGCCACATAGTTGATGATGGCGCTGCCGCCCGGGGAGCCCACGACCATATAGGGCTTGCCGTCCCGGAACACCACCATGGGCGCCATGCTGCTGCGCGGGCGCTTGCCGCCTTCAACGCGGTTGGCCACCGGACGGCCCGCTTCGTCTTCGGGCGACCGCGAAAAATCGGTCAGCTGGTTGTTGAGCAGGAAGCCGCGCACGAATATCTTGCTGCCGAATTCCGATTCGATCGTGGTCGTCATGGACAGCGCATTGCCCTCGGCGTCGACGGCGACGATGTGGCTGGTCGACGGCAGATCGAGCGCATCGTCCTTGCCAAGTGCGGCCAGCTCGCCCGTCGGATCGCCCGGCTCGGCCGTGCCCATGCTGCGCTTGGGATCGATCAGCGCGGCGCGTGCCTTTAGGTAGGCGGGGTCGAGCAACGCCTGCGTCGGCACCGACACGAAATCCGGGTCACCCACGTAGAAATCGCGGTCCGCGAAGGCCAATCGCCCCGCCTCGGAAAAGTAATGCACGGCCTGCACCGAACCCGGCCCATGGCGCTGCATCGGATAGTGCTGCAGCACGCCCAGCATCTGCAGCACCGCCAGTGTGCCCGAGCTGGGCGGCGGCATGCCGCACAGCCGGTAGGCACGGTAAACGCCGCAAAGCGGCTCGCGCTCCTTGGCCTGGTAGCCAGCCAGGTCCGCCTCGGTAAGATCGCCCGGGACGTCATGCCCACGCACCGCGGCCACGATGTCCCGGGCGATCTCGCCGCGGTAAAAGGCATCGGCGCCTTGACGGGCGACGATGCGCAGCACTTCGGCAAGCTGGGGATTTTTCAAGACGTGCCCGACGGGCCAAGGCTTGCCATCGTTATCCAGGAAGTAGGCGGCAGCTGCCTTTTGCTTGGGCAAATCCTTGTTCTTGACCAACAGCGCGTGCAGGCGCGGCGATACGGGAAAACCCCGCTCGGCCAGATCGATCGCCGGCTGGAAAAGCTCGGCCCACGGCAGCTTGCCGTGACGCTGGTGCGCCAACTCCATCACGCGCAGCAACCCCGGCGTGCCGACCGACAAACCACTATTGATCGCCTCGCGAATCGGCATGGGCTTGCCGTTACGCATGAAGCGATCGGGGCGCGCCGCAGCCGGCGCGGCGTCGCGCCCGTCATAGGCCCGCAGCGTATCCTCTGCAGCCTGGTACACCATGATGAATGCGCCGCCACCCAGGCCGGAGGACTGCGGCTCGACGAGCGTGAGCACCAGCTGCGTGGCGATGGCCGCGTCGACGGCGCTGCCGCCCTTTCGCAAGACATCGTAGCCCGCCTGGGTTGCCAGGGGGTTGGCCGAAGCCAGCATGAAGCGGCTGGCCGTCACCACCTTTTTTTCGGTATAGCCCGAGGCGGCCTCGGGGTTCAGGTCCTCTTCGGCCACGCCGGCTGCGTCCGGTGCCGGGCGGCCGGCTGCAGGCGTCGGGCGGGAAAAGCTTTCATCCAGGAAGCGCTTGATCCGGTCGTATACATCCGCACGCCATTTGTTTTCGCGGAAAAAATTCTCTGGTGCGTCGGCATACACGTGGATGTCGATCGATTCACCCTTGGCCTTGCCGCGCTCGGCCAGGTCTGTGCACGGTTCGGCAGGGGTCTTGGTATCGGCCGCGCCGGAGAGCATCAACGTGGGCGCCGACGCCTGGAAGGCCGTCTTGCGCGTGACCACCGACTTGCAGCTGGGCGCGATCGCCACGGCCGCAGCAAAGCGCTCCTGGGTGCGCCCATAGGGAATGAGCGCACTGTCCAGCGCGTTGAGCGCGTAGGTTCCCGCGAACGTCATGCCAAAGGCCGCAACCTTGCCGCGCTCGACATCGGGTCGCTGGTTCAGGTAGGCAAGCGCGCCATAACCGTCCATCCGTATCGTCGCGCCGCGCACAGGCCGCTCGGAAACAGGAAGACTGCATTGGCTGTTCACGCCGCGTGGCGTCAGGCTATCGATCAGCAACACGCCGTAGCCGCGCTCTGCCAGCGCGACGGCGGCTTCGCGTTCGCGCCGCTTGACCGAGCCGGACTTGGTCACCGGCGCGGCGCAGCCGTGGAACATGACCACGGCAGGCACACGCGGCTTGCCTGCCGGCTTGTACCAATAGCCGTCCAGGCGCGCGGCGTGCTTGCCGCTGGCCAGGCTGTCGAAACTGACCTTCTCGGGCTGGATCTCGGCGTGCGAGACGGCCGAGGCGGCCGCCAGCAGGCCCGCCAGACACAGCGAAGCCAGCCTTCCGGGCGATATGTACATACGGTCCTCCAAGTAAGCGGCGGCGTGGGCGGCCGCCTCAGGTGTCAAGGGGTCAAGTGGGTGCCGAAAAATTCGCGGATACGGCGGTAGGCGTCGCGCCGGGCTTGTGGATTGCCTCCGACGTGCACGCCGGCCGTGCCGTTGCGTCCATGCGTGACGTCGGTGCGCAGCCGCACTTCGGTCTTCTGGTCAAAACCGTGGTGGGCGCCGGGATAAACGACGATGTCCACTGGTTCGCCGCGCCCGCGGCTGCGCTCGATCAATGCCTGGCAACGGTCGGCGCGGGTCCAATCGTCCAGCTCGCCGGCCAGCACCAGCAGCGGCCCGTAGGCCTGGTACTCGGGCTGCTTGCGCAGCAGCGACGTGCAGCCCGGATACAGCGACACCGACGCAGCGAAGCGGCGCCCGGACTGGCGATAGGCTTGGCTGGTCGCGTCCATGACGGCCACCGCGTTGGTCCCGCCATGTGAAAAACCAATGGCGCCGACACGGCCAGCGATCACATCTGGGCGACTTTCCAGGTAGGCCAGCGCGCCATAGGCGTCCAACACCCGGTGCCTGTCGTGGATCTCCCGTTGCGACGGCCGCGTGGTGCAGATCTGGTGCGTGCCGCGGGGGTTGAAGCTGTCGACCAGCAACACCGCGTAGCCCATTCCTGTCAACAGGCGGGACATTTCGATGAAGCGCGACGTGATCCGGCCGCTATCTTCCGATATGGCGCCGGCACAGCCATGGAACATGACGATTGCCGCATACCGATCCTTGCCCGGCGGGCGAAAGAAGTACCCGTCCAGTTGCAAGGGCGCATTGCCCTTCCAGTTATCGAGGCTGGGAAACCGCACATACTCGGCGGTCTGCGCACGTGCAAGCGACGGCGCCAAGGCGCTGGCAGCGGCCAGCGCCCAGATCGCCCAGCGCTTGCCAAGCCTGCGTCCCCATGCATCTTTGCGGAAAAAATCACCTTTTATCATTCGTCCTCTGCCGGGATGTCGTCTTCCTCATCGTCGCAGTCTTCGACACAATCCACGTCGACCGAAGGCGCAGTCCCGGCCTGCTGCCCGGCTGTGCCGGGCAGCACGGCCGCGTCGCGGTCCATGCGTAGCGGCGCATCCAGCGCAGCCAACCGCAGCGGCGCGCCCGCCTCCATCTGCGCCTGGGCGACGGCCAACCGCGCATCAGCACCATAAGGGTCACCGGGTTTGGGCGTGTTGTAGCGGTCCACGGCTCGCGGCTGGACACGGATGTTCTCCGGCAGCGTCGCGCCGATTTCCACCCGGCCGGCCGTCGGGCTGCCCACGACGATTTCGCTCCAAACGCCCTCGATAGACCGCAGCGCCGTATTGCTCAGGTACAGCTCGCCTTCGGTGCCTGAACCGAACCCCACCGTCACGCCGGGCGTCGTAGGCGCAATCGTTAGCCGACCGCCGCTGCCTTGAAAGGCGGTGCGGTTACCCGCTACCGAAATGCGGTCTCCCAGCACCGTGAGGTTGCCGCCGTTCAACGCCTGATAGGCCGACGAAGCCGCATTGCCTGTGGTGGTATTCAGGCTGGGCGAGATCTGCACGGCGTCGTCCTGCTGGCTGTGGCCTTCCAGGACAATGTTTCCGCCGACCGCAGTCACGCGGGTATCGCCGGTGCTAATCGGGCTGTTGCGCAGCCCCACGCTGGCGATGCTGGCGCCGCGCATGCGGATGTCCCCCCCGGCCGTGCTCTCGACGATGGCCACGCCCCGCCCTGCGGTATCCCCGGAAGTTGCCGAAGCGTACAGGTTGACGCCATAGCCGTTGACGCTTTCGCCGTCGATCACGATGCCGCCGCGCGCCGTGCGCAGCGTGGTCGTGGACGTCGACCCGACCGGCCCGACTGTCACGCCGTTGCCGTCCGCTGACCGGCCCCGCACGGTCAGCGTGCCACCACCTTGCGCTTCGATGACCAGGTCGCCGCCGCCAACATTGGCGCCGTCGCCTGCGCCGGCGCTCGTCCCGGCGATGACAATGTCACCGCCAGTCGACACCCGTATCGTGGACACCCCTGTCGTGCCCACCCGCACGCCGTCGCCGCTGCCATGGCTGTGCCCGTTGATGGCAATGCGGCCGCTGTCGCTGCTTATCGTGTGGTTGCCCGTTTGCACAATGACGCCTGACCCCGAAGACGACGCCGAGGCATGGCTCGCCCCATTGATCGCGATGTTGCCCGTGGTGGTCCGGATGACGTTAGTCGAACTGTTGGCCAGCGATACGCCTGTGGCCGCCTCGGTCCCACCCTGTCCGTTGACGACAATGTCGCCCGCGCCGGCATCCAGCACCGTTTCGCCGAAGCGTACGCCATTGGTGATCTGGCCGCCCGAAGTCGTGTCCGCGCCGATCGCATAACCGCTGGTGGGATCCGTACCACCGCCGATAACGATGTCGCCGCCCGAAGACAACAGGGTGGCACCGCGCAAGTCCACAAAGCCTTGGGCGGCGCCGCTCGACCGCGCGTTGAGCACGATGCTGCCGCCGGCGCTGGTGATCTCCGAAGGCGCACTGCCTTTGAAGGCGATATGGCGGGTCGCGCGAATCGTCACGTCGCCGCCAGCCGTGGCGACGGACGCGTTGGCGATTTCCAGGTCACCCAGCGAGTCCAGCGCCACGTCGCCACCCGCTGTCTTGAGCGTAAAACCGGCCACGACCGAAATTCCCAAGCCGGTCTGCGTGCTGCCCGACAGATGAATGCTGCCCGTCCCGGTTTGCAGCAGGACATTCGACACGTTAGATCCCAACCGCAGGCCGTTGCCGCTGTCGGAAACGCCCGTCAACGAAATCGACCCACGGTCCGTCTTGATCGTCTGGGCGCCCTGTATGAGGACGGCGTTACCGCCTACGGCGCGGCCGCGCACGACGATGTTCCCGCTGGTGGTCGTAATGGTGCTGCCAGCCGTGCTGGGCAGGCTCACGCCCGCTGCGCCGGTGGTGCCCGCCTGGCCATTGATGGTGATGTCGCCGGCGCCGGTGTCTATGGTCGAACCGGCGATGCGCACGCCGTTGGTAATACCGGAGCTTGCACCTATCGCATAGCCGGTCGTCGGATCGACGCCGCCGCCGATCACCAGATCGCCGCCACCAGTGTCGACGCTTGATTTGTCCAGATTGACATATCCAGTCGTACCACCTTGGGCGCGCGAATTCAGCGTCATGCGACCGCCATCGGTTTCCAGCACGGTGTCCTCGGTCACCTCAATGTTCGTTCCGGCCCGCACATCGAGCACGCCGCCCCCTGTGCGGATATCGGCCCTCTCCATGGTGATGTCCGCGTCACCTGCAACCGTCACGTTGCCGCCGTCGGTACTGTGGACTTTCCCGCCCTTGAACTCGATGGCTGCGTCGCTGTCCAACGCGATGTCGCCACTGGTGGTCTGCATCGTGAAGCCATTCAGGAAGGAAATACCGTCGCCAGTCTGCGACTTAGCGGACAGGTGTATGCTGCCGCTGTTTGTCTTTACCAGTACAGTGCCGGACGAACTGGACCCCAGCCGAAAGCCCCTGCCGGAATCGGCCTCGCCAGACAGCGAAATCGACCCGCTGTCCGTCTGCACCGTCTGCGTGCCTTGTATCAGCACTGCGTTGCCGCCTGTCGCCCGGCCCCGTATTGTGATGTCGCCGCTAGTGGTAGTGATCGTGCTACTGGCTGAATCAGGCAAGCTCACACCGGCCGCGGTCGACGTACCCGCCTGTCCATTGATGGTGATGTCCCCAGCGCCCGTATCGATGGTCGAATTCGCTATGCGAACGCCGTTGGTCACCCCGGAACTGGCGCCGATGGCATAGCCAGTCGTCGGGTCACTGCCCCCGCCTATCACCAGGCTGCCGCCGTTGGTAGCGATGCTCGCACCGTCCACGTTGACATGGCCGATCGCGCCGTCCTGTGCACGCGAGTTGAGCACGATGTTGAGCTTGTCACTGGACGACTGGATGGTGCCGTTGACGGTGATGTGCCGCGCCGCCTGCAAGGTCAGTGTGGCCTCACCGCCCGCTGTCTTGTCGATGACCGCGCCCGAATCCACCGTAATGTCGCCCGCCTGCGTGCCGCTCGTGCCTGTCGTGATCGTGACGCTGGTGCCATTGTTCAGGCTATCGTTGATGGACGACGCAGCGACCGTGGCATTGTCGTCGATGGGAACAAAGACGTTACCGTCCTCGAAGCTGCCGCCTGAGCCCGGGCCGCTGGAAATAGTGACGTTGCGCGGGTCCATCAGCCAGGTTCCGGCCTTCCCATGCGCGGCGCTGGCGTCGACCCGGCCTGATGCGTCCAGCCAGTTCTTGCCGGACGTTTCCGCCAGGCCGCCGTTGCCGCCTTGGGCACCACCGCGCGCGGAGATCCGTCCATAAAAGCGCGTGGTGTCGTCGGACCACACCACCACGGTGCCGCCGTCACCGCTTGCGGTGGCATCGGCATTCAAGACCGCACCCGCGTCGATGAAAGCGGCCTGGGCGTTGCGTACTGTTCCATTGCCCTGAAAGCCGCCGCCGACCAGGATTACCCCGCCCCCGGCAGCGCCGCTCGCGTCTATCGTGCCGGTCACGGCAACCTTTTCGCCCAGCACCTGCACTTGGCCGCCACGATCGCCACCTCCCTGTCCCGAGGCATCGAGCAATCCATGGTTGACCGTCACACCCCCGTCGCCGCCGTCCAGGACGATGCGCCCCTGCCGCTGACCGATGCTACGCGCGCGGATCACGCCGGTGTTCTCCACCACCGTCGCCTGCAGCGCGTCGCGCGACTTGGCTTGCATGAGCACGACGCCGCCGTCGGCCTGTATCAACCCCGCATTGACCGCCTGCGCCTGCAACGCGGCGCGATCAACCTCCACGCTGATCAGTCCGTCGCCATCGAAATCCAGGCGGACCTTATCGCCGGCGGCCAGTGCCGTCACGCCGCCTGGCGTACGGATCTCGCCGACGTTGCGTACGCGCGCACCGACCAGAGCCACGCCGCCTTGTGCACGGATCGAGCCGGCGTTGACCACTTCGCCCCCGCCTGAGCCGTCGAACACGTAATCGCCCGCCAGGAAGCGCTGGTCCGACAGGTCCAGGGTGCTTGCCACCAGGCCGCCAACGTCCACGCTCGCGCCGGGTGCAAAGTAGACGCCGTTGGGGTTGACCAAGAACACCTGTCCATTGGACGTCAGGCTGCCGAAGACTTGCGACGCGCTGCCGCCTGTTACCCGGTTGAGCGCCACGGCCGAAGACGAAGGCTGGTTGAAATGCACCTTCGCCTTCGACCCAATGTCGAAGCTGTGCCAGTTGGTGATGAGCCGGTGGCTGTGCTGGTCGATCACCATACTGCGACCGCCGGTCCGGATATCGCCGCTGCCAGCGACGATATTGCCGCCCTGGGGCAGGGCACCGGCATCCAGCGCCAGCGCAGGTGCCGGCACCAGCGCGCAGGCCAACACCCTGCACAACGGACGCAGCGAAAAGGGTCGCTTCGGAGCATGCATGACTGGCCTCCGTCAGAATCGATGGATCACGCCAACGCCGCAGGCTTGCAGGTCAGAACCCACTCCGGCGCCGAAGATGCCACCGGGCGAGAAGTTGTAGCTCGCCGAATGGCCGTTGAAGATGCGCGCGTACTGCACGTACAGGTCGGTGCGCGACGATAGCGAATAGCGGGCACCCAGGCTCAGCATGTACGCCTCCAGTCCATCGGTGCTGCACCCTTGCTGCGCCGGATCCGTGCTGGCTACCCGGCACTTGCCCTGGTCGGCATAACCGGCGCTGCCCTGCAGCGTGACCGGACCGACGCGATGGCGCACGCCCAGCCAGACGGCATCGCGCGAATAGCTGACCAATGTCGGCGCACTGGCCGGCACGACGCCTGACTGCGAATAGGACAGGCGCTCCCAAATGAGAGACAGGCGCGTGTCCTCGCTCACGTCATAGCGGATGCCCAGCTTGATGCCGCGGTCGCGCGATTCGGTCCGGGCCGTTGGGCCAATCCGCGCTCCTACGCCGCGCCCGGATGCGCCGCGCGAAAACAGTGACGCGACGCCGAAGAAATTATCGTGCTGCTCGTAAGCCGCGGTCACCAGCAAGGGGCCGTTGCGCCAGGTCAGGCTGCCCGCCCATATCAAGGGCTTAGGCGTATGCTCGGACAGCTTTTGCCCGCCCGGCGCCACCATGGCACGCACCGACCAACCGTTCCAGCTGGGCGACCAATACTGCAGGCTGTCCTTCTGGCGCCGCGCAAAGGATGCGTCTGCGGCACTGCTGCTGCGGTCGGTGGCAGTCTTGATGGGCGAGGACGTCCCGCCCGAGCCGACGCCAAAGCCAGGAGTGCCAAGGATGTTGTAGTAGGCCGTGACCTGGGTGCCGCCAAACGGGTCGAAGCCCGACGTCGCCGATTTGTACGGGCTGTCCCACTGGCCGCCCATTAGCGTGCCCCAGTGGCGCCCCTGCAGCCCGACCCCGGTGTTGCGGGCTGCTATCTCGCCTTCGCCGGTGCGCATGTCCAACGAAGACTCGATCTGGTACCAGACGCGGGTGCCGGCGCCCAGGCTTTCGCTGCCTCGTATCCCCCAGTTCGACGAATTGCTAACCATGCGCACGCCCGTACCGGAGTCCACGCCGGTGGGTGCGGCCGACGGCGTGGCGCCCCGCCCGCTTGCCTGCGGCGTAGCGCCGTTGCGCGTAGCCACCTGGACATCCATGTTGATCGTCCCGTAGAAGCGCACGTTCGATCGCGGTATGGGCTTGGTGCTGGCCACCCGCGTGGGCCCGGCCGCTGGAAATGCCGCAGCCACCAGCGCCGGCACGGCGCCCGGCGCCAGCGACGCCGACAGCCAAAACCTTTCACCGGTGTTCAGATCCGACAGGCGGGGTTGCCCAGGCGGACGAGCGGCATAGACGGCGCGCAGATAGCCGTAGCGTCCCAAGTCCCAGTGCGCGCCTGCGCCGTAGGACCACAGTCCCAGAGAATTGTCATCGTCGTTCCAGGCATGGCGGTTGATGCGAACGCGCCCACCGTCGATGAAGCCGAAGGCGTATAGGCCGCCGAAAATGGCGCGACGCAACTCCAGGCTACCCAGGATCCCTTGATCTCCGCCGGCCTCTCCGCTTTCGTAGGCGCGCACGCCGGTGGGACCACCCAAATAAAACTTCTCCGACGCGTCCAAGTTACGCGAAGCGAGCTGCGCACGCGCCTTGAACGCCAGCGACCAACTGTCATCCAAGCGCTGCAGCCGGTCTACATCCAGATTCAACTTGGCGAACGAACCGGCTCGGCCAGCCGTGGCGCGGTCCCAATCGGCATCTTCGGCCGAGCGCAATTCCAGGTGGCCAAGGGTCAGCGATGCCTGCCACAGCGTCGCCCCGCCACCGCCCCAGCCATCGCGCCAGTCTCCCCGCAAGCCAGCCTGCAGCGCCTGCACACGCTTGGGCGTGTCCACGCCGAACACCCCAATGCGCTCGTCCAGGTCGGTATGCGATAGCGTGCCGAAGGCCCAGGTGCTGGCCGCACGGCTACGCATCAGCGGATAGCGCAGGCCAAACTCGTAGCGAGTCGCGCTGCCCTTGATGTCCAGGGCATCGAAAGGCCCGCCCAAGCGGTAGTCCACGCGGGAGATCGCCGCATGGCTGCGCAAGCCACCGGCCCCAAGCGGCGCATCCCAGCTAGCCGTCAGGCTTTGCAGGTCCCCGGTGGTGCGCATTGCCTCGAAAGTCAGCCGGTCGCCTAGTCCCCAGAGGTCATCCAAATCGAATCGCAAGCCGTAGCGCTGCTGCCCCGAGTACCGGTTGCCAAAATTGTCCGCCGAGGCAAGGGCCGCGACCTGATCACCTTGGGCGACGGACACCACCAGGTCGACCGTGCCGGATTGCTCGCCCGCGCGCAACACCGACTCGACTGAGATGCCCGGAAAATCCGACAGCACCAGCAGGGCCCGCTCCAGGGTCGGCATATGCAGCGGCTTGCCCTCGACCAGCGGCGCCAGCACGGCACTGATGCGCTCGGCACTCAACCGCACAGTGTCATCGCGCTGTACCAGCACGCGGCCCAACTGCGCCTCGATGACGCGGATAAGAACTTCACCGTCGCGCACTTCCTGCGCCGGCACCACCGCCTGGGCCAGCGTATAGCCTTGCTCGCGATAAAAGGCCGCTACGTGGTCAGCCACGGCATGGATCTGGCCAAGCGTCAGATCCCGATCCTGCGCATCGGCGACCAGCGCGCGCAGGCGCTCTTCGTCGTAAAGAGTGTTGCCGTCGAACACGAAACGCCGCACGCGCAGGCGCGGCGCATACGTGTCTTCGGGCGCGGCGTCTTTCGATACGTTGGATCCGTCTATGCGCAATTGCAGCGAATCGGCCGGCACCTTCTCCGGTGCCTGGCCAAAGCTGCGTACCGATTCCAACACGCTGCCCGGCCTGGCCCCACCCACCTGGGCTGCAGCCGAACTGGCCGTCACGGCTGCCACAAGCAGCATGAATGCAGGTCTGCGCACAACCACTGCGATCCCCCCCTGTTTTGATTGGTCGCACTTGCACTTGCCCTGCCAGCCTGCCGATCTGCAGCTTTGCCCGTGGCCAGGGCTGCGCGCGCATCGACACAAGCCTTGCCAAGCGCAAGCCGTGCTACACATGGCAAGGGATTGTTGGAAAAACGATCGCGTGGGACAAATAGCTAACGCGCAAGCTTGGATAACCTATGGTTATGCTCCTACAATGAACTCGAGTTTCCTCGATCAGGGTTTTCCCCATGCGCTTGCGCCACATCGAGATCTTCGAAGCCATCCGCCGTACGGGCTCGCTGACCGAAGCCGCCCAGATCCTGCATGTTTCGCAGCCCGCAGCCAGCAAGATGCTGGCGCATGCCGAGGCACAGCTCGGCTTCAAGCTCTTCGAGCGGGTCAAGGGGCGACTGCGCGCCACGCGTGAAGCGGAAATCCTCGCCCCCCAAGTCACCCAGTTGACGCAAAACCTTTCCAGCGTGCGCAGGCTGGCGGCCAGCCTGCGCTACAGCCAGCGCGGTCACTTGCGCGTGGGCTGCGCGCCCGCGTTGGGGCTTGGCCTGCTGCCGCCAGCCGTGCGGGCAAGCCGCGACGCCCACCCAGGCGTGAGCTTTTCCATCCATACGCATCACAGCGCCGAACTCATCGACGGACTGCTCTCTCGCGAACTGGATCTCGTGGTGACCTTCGCCACGCAAGAGCATCCCGGCATTGAGCGCATGCCGATCGGCCAGACCGAGCTCGTGCACATCGGCACGCGCCGCAGGTCCGGGCCCCTGGACCTGAAAACCTGGAAGCCTGACAACCTGATCGCGTTGGATGCGCGCGATCCCACGGGCGCGGTGCTGCACCAGGCGATGGAGTCGTTGGGGGTGTCAGCCAAGGTATCGATGCACGTGCAGACCCATTACGTGGCCTGCGCGCTGGCCGAAGCCGGCTGCGGCGAGACCGTGGTCGACGCCATCACCGGGCGTGCAATGCTGCGTCCTGGCATGGTGCTGACCCGCTTGCGGCCGAGACTGCGCATACCCATCAGCGTCATGGTCCACGGGCAGGATCCGCTATCGGCACTGCACCGCAGCTTCATCGATCGCCTGACGGCGGTGTGCCGCGAATTCGAAGAGTGGGAACAAGCCACCACGCACGGCAATGCGCGCCAGGCCTGACGCCAGCCGCATTCCATAAGGTTATGCATGGCTGAACGATCGTTATTTGCTCCACGTAACGCACGTTGAGAGAATGCGTCCGGGTATTGCGTAGGCCCTCGCCTGGCCAACCGATTAAGTCCCCGCGGGACGCCGGCGCGCTCCGGGGTTGGTGGCGTGCCGCTAAGCGGCGCCGCCGCAACGCATGCGCAGCCGCGCCATGCCCACGTCATCCGAATAGAAACGATTCCGCATCCAGGCGTCCGGTCCGGCGACTGGAGAAGGAATCCCGATTAAAGGCCGGCACGCCGGCCACAACAGGGGAAACCCATCCTGCAAGGAGCTCTCATGCTTACCATCGCAAAGAACCGCTTCCGCACCAAGCCATTGGCGTTTGCCGCGGCCGCGGCGCTGGTTGCGACGCTTGGCGCGCCGCAGCCGGCGGCGGCGC